>Ga0114967_10000207_pt1 | contig 49456 bp, 29 predicted proteins | sample M_130628_MF_Meta_FD_92639 | JGI IMG/M metagenome (GOLD analysis project Ga0114967, IMG submission 92639) | Freshwater microbial communities from Lake Montjoie, Canada to study carbon cycling - M_130628_MF_MetaG | ecosystem: Environmental > Aquatic > Freshwater > Lake | place: Lake Montjoie... | reverse complement strand
TCTTAGCAAAACTCACTAGTTCTTTTACCACTTGCATAGACATGCCTGGAGAGTAGTCTTTTAAAACATCAATTCTATATGCTTTAACTCTTCTACCTGAATAACCCATAATCTTTTCAATAATCTCATCTTGCAAATCTGCCACTTTATCATATATAATACCTAGAGCTTGATGCTCAGCATATGATGTAGTTTGGAAATGCAATAGATGTAATTCTTCATGGAAATAAGAAAGCCTTCCAGCAATAGTCTCTAGAGTGAGACTATTACTTTTAGCTTCTAACATTTCTTCTGGAAATAATGACTTAGCCATTATAATGCTGTTGTTGTAGTTGTCGTAGTAGTACTAGGAGCAACAGTTGTAGTTGTGGTCGTTGTAGGCGCTACAGTAGTTGTTGTAGTAGTTGTTGTTGCAGCTCTAGTTGTTGTAGTCGTTGTAGTAGCCGCTCTAGTAGTTGTTGTAGTTGTCGTAGGAGCAACAGTCGTTGTAGTAGTAGTTGTAGTACTAGCACGTGTTGTAGTTGTAGTAGTTGTAGGGGCTACATATGCTGTCACTGTAAATGTTGGAGCTGAGTTAGGACAAATAGCCTGAACTTGAGAACCTGTCATTACAAGTGTAAGATTTGTTCCACCTGTTGTAGAGAATACTCCTAATAAAGAATAAGTTGCATTCAACTTAGTAACTAAATCTGCTACTGATGAAGAGTTTTGTCCTGAAATTAATAATTCAGTTAATGTTCCTCCGCAGAATATTTTAACTTGGAAGTTAGTAATAGTAGTAGTTACTGTAGTAGTAAGTGTAGCACCATTGCAACACTCATACCCTTGTATCTGTTGCCAATTTCCAACTTTAGGTTTGTTTCTTCTCAGAATAAGGCTGCCTGCGACAACCCTTCCGCTACCATCGTAGCGAACAAATGCTTTTAGATCTCTCTGATTTGCCATTTTATTAATAGTTTAAATTATACTTTTCTTTAATATTCAATAACGCCTTTAAATAATATGCTGTACCTTTTGTAATCGACACCTCATCTTCTAATATCTTATGTAATGTATCATCTTCAAATGGATCTGAGCCATGATGATATTTACCTTTGTAGAATGTACGAAACCCATGATCTGTCTCACTAACAATTCCTGCATTATGATAGATGCCTAATCTTTCTACTTTTTCTATTGGATCTGGAGCCCAAGAGAATTCCATTTCAGGTATAACTTTTGTCTCAGCACCTTTAGCCCATAACCCCCATAGTAGACCCCACATGTCAGCGCACCAGCTTTGATATCCTGCATCCTCATTTTCAAAGTAGTGCCTGTTTATATTAAGTAGGTATCTTCGAATCTCTAAGGTGTCTTCCACCATCTTCTCCCAGAACTTACCTTCTATGTTCTTAAGTAGGTACTGTGCACCTCCAGAATCCATGTTATATTTCTCGGCAATCTCTCTACTGATTCCCACTTTAGAAGTTATCTCTTCTAATACATCTATCTCTTTGTATGCTTCTAACTTATCAGGAAGTACTTGATGTATTTTACTATCAAAATATGAGGCGCTGATATAACTATTAGTGTCTGACAAGTAATTTATGTCATCATCAATGTATGCATCTATATTAAAACTATCTGTGAACAATATGTCACAATCACAATAGAACATTGCACAGTCTTTAAGTTCTGGATGTTTCTCCCAATACCTTGCTAAAGAGTAAGGTCTTAGAATAGAAACATATAGCCCTAGGTGACTTGAAATGTTATGATCATCGCTGATGTAATCAAATGTAGCCTCAGGATAGAGGTCTTCAATTTGTTTCCATTTTGAACTTCTTTCTCTAAAGTTTGGCGTAAACACCAATACAATAGCTTTGTCAGAATGTCCAAGATTCTTTAGTGATTCTAACCAAGCATGGACTTGCCATGTGTAGTAGGTATCATCTGGTTGAACGCAGATAAACTTTAATTCTCTCATATGTAGTTATTTGTTGGTTTCAATTCTAGCTCTTATTAAGGAGCGGCAGTCGTAGTAGTAGTTGTTGTAGCAGCTCTAGTAGTCGTGGTTGTCGTAGTAGAAGGAGTTGATAATTGCACTAACGCTCCCACTTGTCCAATCAATTGTTCCATTTGCTTGGATATGTTCCAAAGCAACTGGGATTGTGGATCTTGTCCTATTGGTCTTGCTGGTATAGCCATGTTATTATTATTTTATAACAAATATATTATTATTTTATAACAAATATATTATTGTTTTAACAAACTTTGTTAAAAATGTTTAAATATAGATTAATGATTCTCATTAACAACTCTAACTAAGTTAGTTATAGTTATGACATATGCACAAACCATTCCTATTGATGCAATGATTATTATAACTTTATTGAATAGTTTCATCGTCCTTGTCCCCTATATTTCTTCTTAGTAGGTGTAGCTTTAGGACCAAAGTTTTTTTGATGCTTACCTTTACGCCTTCTTCCAAATACAATTTTTATTGATTCTGTAGAACCTTTTGCCTTTGCCATATTTATATAGATGATAATTGAAAATGCATTCCATCAAGACGCTGCCATTCTCCACCCCAATCAAATCCTGCATCTGTAAAGCATTTAACAAACCCTGAGGATAGCTTAGGTATTTGATTCAATCCATTCTCAAAAGCATTAATATCAATAGCTATTCCCCAAGAGTGTAATGACATAGATGTTAGACCACGTTTCTTACGAATGTTAAAGCAACCGTCCCATGTCTTAAGTTCATTTACATGGTTACGTTGAATCAAGTTTTTAAATGCTTGTTCAAGAGGCTTTACCATGTCTGTATTGCAATATAACTTTTTAGGAATGACACCAATTTCTAGCTCTGTGGGAATATCCCACATAACCATATGCTTACTTTGTGTAGCAAGGAGATCAGGTTGTCCATATTTCTTTAATGCTTGTGCACTAGTTACCATTCTTCTTTTTGTTTACTGCTTTTGCAAGTTTTTCTAAGTTCTTCTTTTTATTAAGTGCTTCTTTCTTTTCTTCAGAAGGTTTAACTATAACAGCTTCAGCTTTTACAACACACTTCTTACAAAACAATCCTTTAATAAAATCAATTATCTTCTTCATAATTTTAAGTTTAGTTTGTTCTATACCATGTTACTGGGTGAAATATTCTTATATATATGTATCCTAAAATGATTAAAGTTTCAAATACAAATGCAATAATTAACCACAATGGATACACTGTCTTTGTTATAATCTTTTCAAATAGCTTAACATCAGAAGTTTCCTTATAACGATACTTTTTCTCGTATACACTTCTTATAGAATCAATGTTTACCGTAGCCTGGATCTTTCCTCTGTAAGACCTGATGATTATCTTACCTTGTGGTAATGTTATCTTGCTATAGAAAGTTGTTAAGATGCCAGCAGAATCACAAGGGTTATCAATTATTAACGTATCGTGTACTGCATTATATCTTATGTCTAATATATAATCTTTAACCGTATCAATACGTATCTTTTCTGATGTGCTATTAGTAAACTTGGTTGGTTTACAAGAAGCAAAGAAAATTAGTGCAAGGATGATTAAGATCTTATTTTTCATTCTGTAGCTAGTGGTGGCTTAATTGTTCCTGAGTATGTAGTGAGTGTTAATAATGCAGCAACAAGTCCTGCTTCTATTCCTAATAACATAGCCACATCTGCATATGACTTACCCACTTCCCATTTATGTATTGCGTAATTAGTATTGTTAATGAAATCAATAATCAATGCAATAGCAAACACTCTACGGATAGAAGGCTTACCGTCCTTACCTACCCACATGTTTTCTATGTATTTAAATATCTTTGTTATCCGTTTCATCATCTTCATTCTTATTCATTATTGCAACTGGTCGAGCTATTGAATCTTTAGGAGGAAAATCAATAGGAAAAGGAGTTTTATAAGTTGCAGCTTTATATACTTGACGTTCTAGGTTATCTATACGTGTCTTATCTATATTAGATTGAGCCATTAAGGCTTTTACATCAGATTTTATTTCACTAACATCATTCCAAATCATCATACCCAGCATGGATACAAGTCCTGGAAATATCCAGCTTTTAAATTGGTGAATAGTAAAGTCAGCCATAGTGTATAGTAGGAAAAACAATAGCATCCCATCCTCTTCTAAAAGGATTGAGATGCTATGTAGTTAACAAAAAAATTGACGAAATGTAAAAAAGCAAAAGACTTACCCTGGTACGCAGTTAATAACTTAAGCGTGGTAAGTACTGTTGATACAAATATCTGTAATCTAATCCACTTATGCAAATAATTTTTAATTAATATGCTTTATAAGATTTTTCTTCTATAATATTAGATTTATACTTTATATTTATTTCTCTTTTTACATCAGCACGTTCATCATTACGATGGTAAACAGCACGTGCTAAACGTATAAAATTAAGATTAAAATCACCAATACGTTCACACTCTCTTATCTCATCTTCTATTTCCCACAGGCGAAGATTGACACTACATAGCTGTTCATACAATGGATCTTCTAAGATACCTTTAGGTAATTCTTTAATAATACCATTGACTTCTCTAGCAACATTACGTAGTTTATCAATGTCTTGTATCTTGTTTAACTTGATAGTGAGTATAGATACTTTATCCAAAGCTTCCCCTATACTAATTTCTATATTCATGTCTTTGTTTTTTTGTGTAAATATATTTAACTTTGAACAAACCAACAACTAAATGAAGCCTATTTGCTTAAATCTTAGCGAATGTCCTGCTCTAGGCGATCTTATATGTGCTACGCCTACAATAAGAAAGCTGTCAGAATCATATGAGCAGAAGATAACTGTGGTGAGTCCTATGCCAGAGTTGTTCAAGAATCTTGAATACGTAGAGGCTAGTTACAAATCCACATCAATCGATTGGGATTACTTCAATGAGCACTACATTGTGCATAATTCATTCTATTTAGTGGGCAAAAAAAATGAAAGAGGTGTAGAGATGAAGCACAATAACATGGACATACGACAGTTTCATGCTGTTAATCTAGGTTTTATGCTACGTAAAGATGAGATGAAGTGTGACTATCTTCCTCTTACAAATCTTGAGATAGAACTCCCTGAACATTATGTATTGATACATCCTGTAACTACGTGGGCTAATAGAACATGGCCTGCAGAAAAGTGGATGGCTCTAACAGAAATGCTTAATGAAATAGGTATACATGTTATCAGTATAGGTAAGGATAGCAGTGAGACTGGGTTCTTTAACGTAGACAAACCTGTCTTCAACTTTGAGATACCATTAGGTATTAATCTCATGAACAAGACCAGTATATCTGATTGCTGGCACATAATAAATAAAGCCGCATGTTTCATCACTATGGATAGCGGACTGCTACATCTAGCAGGTACAACACGTACAGAGATTATTCATCTAGGATCTGCAATAGCTCCTGAGTTTAGAATTCCTTATAGAGGAGGTGGTCAACATTACCGCCATCACTACCTTCAAGGTAGTTGTGATTTATACTGTTGTTCTAAGATGAGCTACGGTGTAAAGGAATGGGGATCTATACAAGGAGTGCAACCATTAATAGGATGTCTAGAAAACAAAGAAACATTTGAATGTCATCCAGATGTAGATAGAGTATTTAACTTAGCTAAAACAATAACATGTCACGAAAAAGGCTTGCCATCATCTCGCCCCATTTCTCAACAGGAGGAGCCCCACAGGTAACTCTAAACAAAGTTGAATTACTTAAAGATCACTATGATATTCTTCTAGTTGAGTATTCTTTTGTTGCTTGGAACTATGTGGTACAACGTAACAAAGTCATAGAGATATTAGGAGACAACTTTGTTTCTTTAGGAGACAATAAGATTGATCTATTAGACATACTGTATAAGTTTAAGCCAGACGTAATTTCTATGGAAGAGTTTCCAGAGATGTTCATGGATGAAGAAGTGACTAGATTAATCTATGAGACTAATAGATCATATTATAAAATTGTAGAAACTACACACGACAGCTCGTTCAATCCTGAACATAAGCTATGGATGCCAGATGAGTTTGTGTTTGTTAGTGCATACAATATATTTAAGTATGCTCATCTAGAGATCCCAATGCGCGTCATTGAGTATCCTGTCAACCTACAACTTGACAAAAGGGGTGATAAAGTAAAGCTATACCTTGACGTTTGTATAGTGGGACTATGGACACAACGTAAGAATCAAGGGTATGCTATAGAGATGGCTAGACAACTTACAGACTATAATATAAGGTTTCACTTCTTAGGTAACCAAGCAGGTAACTTTGAGAGTTATTGGAAACCACTAATGGAAGATCTACCAGACAACTGTATAGTGCATGGAGAATCAAATGATGTACCAAACTTCATAAAGGATTGTGACATGTTCTTATTTCCATCTAAAGGAGACAGAGGTAACAAGGAACTTAATCCAATAGCTATTAAAGAAGCATTAGAGTATCCACATATTCCTAAGATGATGTATAACCTAGATGTATATTGTAATAAGTATAATGATTATAGTGATGTTACATATCTAACTGGTGATGTTAAAACTGACGCAAATATTATGAAAGATATATTAGACCTTAAGGTTATTAGTAAAGAATTAGTTGTTATAGGTACATATCCTGATACTAAGATAAGAGAAGACCTAACAGTTAAATGTATAGAGAGCGCTAAGAAGTTAGGCAGACCTATTATGTTAGTGAGTCATTATCCTGTACATGCTGATGTACAGAAGATGGTGGATTACTACGTATATGATGCACACAATCCCCTAACACATCATAGCTATTATAACAGATTCACTCGTAATACAAATGAGTATAGTGTAGAGATGCAGATTGGTGCAGACAGTAATCAATCTCTTACAGTGCTCACTAATCTAATCAATGCTGGTAAGGCAGCTAAAGGTTTTGGGTTAAATAAGATATTCTATGTAACGTTTGATCATGTGATAGATGAGAAAGATCATGATACTATAGAGAATGGATTTAACAAACTTGATTATGATTGGCATGCATGTTTAGCAACCTTGAATACACCATTTGGTAAAGGTATACAAACTAATGGTATGTTCTTCAAGTCATCTTTTATCAGTAGATTATTAGATGATGTGCGTACACCAGAAGAGTATAACTTATTATGTGAATCTATAGGAGCTCAGAACTTCTTAGAAGACTATATGATGAAGAAGGTTGAGAGAACTGCAGGCATCTGGGTGGAGTATCCTGAAGAAGAAACGTTCTTAAAGTACACAGGTGAAGGTAAGTCTTCTAACAGTGAGTATGCTGGTATTGTTAGATGTGAGAAAGAAAATCGTAATTACTTCTACTTCTATACTTACAATGAAGATGTTCCAGCTTACAATATTAATTTAATTAATGATAAAAGAGAACTAATACATGTTACAGACTTCAAAGATAGAGAAATATATATCCCATTACCATACAATGCCGTTAGTGTAGAGCTAGAAATAATGGGAAGTTATAAGTCAAAAGAATTTTCTGTAAACGATGTAATAGGAACCATAGAGATGAGAGATCCTACATCAAGTAGACCTAAAATCAAATTAATCCACCTACAAACTACATTAAACGATGACAGAGAACAAGCCAGCAGAGCATCACTCGAACGAGTTCGAGATCGAGGTTGGGAATACATCCTCCACACAAACCACCCATATAAAGATTTACCACCAAGGTATAACTGTAACAGGCCAGACTGTGTCTCCATGGAACTCTTCGATCCAGACACAGCTAATAGAGTGGGTACAGCACTTACCCCACCTCATTACGGATGTTATGAAGCCTTCAAGAACGCCATCCTCTCAGAATTTGATGAGTGCGACTACTTAATAGTATGTGAAGGGGATTGTATAGTGGAGGTAGATGTTGATTCTTTCATACATAAAGTGGAAAAATGTGCGTTAATGTTGGAAAAAAGCAACATAGGAATGATGTCATTTGGTGACAGGCGTATACTAGAATCTGGATGGATGCAAAGTCCTGTAGTGAGTGAGGTAGATGAGTTGATGTATGTTACAAACAACATCATAGGATTACAATGTATTATGTTTCCTAAATTTGTTAAGAAATACATAAAAGAGAAACTAATATCTCATCCATGGGATGCAGCAGATTTATACTTCAATATAGTGTTTGGTAACAGTAACTATAAAATGGGTATGGTGTATGAAAGATTAACTACACAAGCAGATGGTTATTCATTAATTGATAAAACTTACAAAACATTTATAAAGAAATGAAAACACTGTTCATAGTAGATAGCTATCCTTCAGGTCCACTAGAGATAGACACTCTTGATAAAGCAATAAGTGCTCTTAGTATGATTGACTGTGATGTAATGGTGGTGTCACATCTACCAGTGCACCCAACGATTGCTCAGAAAGCTGATTACTTCTTATATGATAGTAATAATACATTCCTATCTCCACAGTACACTCCACACTATTGGTATGCCGATCCTAATTTTACAATAAAGATCTTTACTCCTGGACACACTCTACCAATATGTAGGAACATGAGTAATGGTTTTCATCTAGCTAGGTCATTAGGATACACACATTTTGTATTCATGGAATGTGATGTAATCTTTAATCTACAAGATCTTCATAAGTTAGAAAGATGGATGCAAAACTTAAAAGATGAGAACAAAGACATGTTGTTTTTTAAACCTGAGGGATACAGAGACAATGGTTCATATGTATACGAGACCTTATTGTTTGGAGGCAAAATTGATTATTTTTTAAATAGATTTAATCCACCCACTACAGAAGAACAATGGATGACATCTAATATGGGATATTCATTAGAGTTAACGTTCTTTGAAAAGTTTAAAGATGGTGAACATAATTTTATAATCATCAACGATCACAGTTCTAACATATTCACATTAAGTGAAGTGAACATATTAAGATATGGACTATTCAACTGTGAGCTATCTTATAATGAAACTGATGAACACTTACCTGTATTGTTTATCATTAACTCTTTGATTGAAGAAACCTTTAAGTACGTAGACATCTATCATAGAGATGTATTAATTCATTCTACACCAATGGGTAAGGGTCATTATTGGTTTAGGATGTTCTCTCCTGATGATTCTGAGATACGAGTGAAAGTGTATAATGATGAAGAAAAATTATCATTGTTCATGGATAAATTATTAATTTGCAACAACGATAAAATTAAACATAAATCAACTATTAAATTTAACTAATGGCACACCCAAACCAACAAACCTTCTGCGAAAGAGTTAGACTTGTATTCCCAGAATATTTCTCAAATGTAGATGTATGTGATATCGGATCACTAGACATTAATGGGAACAACCATTATCTATTTAATAACTACACATACATTGGAGTAGATGTAGGTAGAGGAAAGAATGTAAACATTGTATCTAAAGGTCATGAGTACAAACCTGTACTTGGAGTAAAGTATGATACAGTGATTTCTACAGAATGCTTTGAGCATGATATGTATTGGGATCAAACAATCAACAATGTTTGTGAGAATCTTGTTAAGCCAGGAGGATTGTTTGTATTTACATGCGCCACTACAGGAAGACCTGAACACGGTACAGCTAGAACACAACCACATGACTCGCCATTCACTTCTACATATGAAGAATGGTCAGACTACTATTTAAACCTAACAGAGGAAGATGTACGTAGTAAGGTGGATCTTGATAAGTATTTCAGCATCTATCATTTCTATATAGATCATGGTAGCTGTGATTTATACTTCTGGGGAATTTTAAAGAAATGATTGTAGACGTAATTATTCTTACGGACAATACAGACACAGTGATGACTTATGAAACTATTCAGTCATTGCATGATAGCGAGACTGAGCATCAGTTTCGAGTGATTACTGTTGCTTCTGGTAGAAAGAAGGGGTACATAAATACATCAGGTGATATGTTTATTGGGGGACCTTTTAATTACAATAAAACATTAAACAAAGGGTTGACGTATTTGCAAAATGATTGGGTGCTAATATCTAATGATGATGTTAAGTATGAACGTAACTGGTTTAGTAACATGATGAAAGTACATGAGGCTAGACCAGACATTGAATGCTTCTCTCCTAAAGACCCAATGCTTTATCTAAGATACTTTAATAGTCATTTCTCAGGGAATCAAGAAGATTACTTTGAGAGTTATATAGTATCAGAAGCATTCATGGGTTGGTCAATCATGATTAAACGATCTGCACTTGATAAGATATTACCACTAGATGAACAGTTTGATATGTACTATCAAGACAATGATTTTGTGGAGTGCCTTAAACAACAAGGGATTAAGCATGCATTAGTGAGAGACTCTATTGCGTCACACCTCAATACGTTGTTTGTTGAAAAACCAATGGACCTGGAGAAGATTTATAAACTACAAGAAGATTTTATTAAATTTGAAAACAAATGGAAATAGTACAAGTAGCAACAGGACTTATATCTATACCACCAAACGGATGGGGAGCTATAGAAAGAATCATTTGGTCATATTATAGTGAACTACAAAAACTAGGAGTAGACTGTACCATACAACAATGGTCAGATGTTCAAAAGAAAGATGGTCAGCTCGTGCATTGTCATACAGCAAATATAGCTACAGACATGCGTGACAAGGATATACCTTATATATACTCTTTACACGACCACCATGCTGAATACTATGGTAAGGACAGTGGTGTATACCGTCACAACCTAGAAGCTATCAAGGGATCTGTATTCTCTATATGTCATGGTAAACATATAGTTGATTACTTTGAGGAGACAGATAAGCTATTCTATTTATCTCATGGTGTAGATACAGAGTTCTTCAAACCTATTCTACCAGACGTTCGTGAGAATAAAACGCTATTAATGATATGTAATAATGGACTAGCAGGGGATAGTACTATTGATCGTAAAGGATTCAGGATAGCAATAGCTGCAGCTAAATGGTTTAAGTTACCCATCACTATTGCTGGTCCTGAGAATAATCTAGAGTTCTTTAAAGGTCATCCAGATTTATTAGAGTATGAAAAGTTAACTTTAAAGTTAACAAATCCTACAGATGTAGAGATATTAGAACTCTATCATACACATAGTATATTCATGGCACCATCGTTCTTAGAATATGGACATCCTAATCTTTCTATATTAGAAGCAATGAGTTGTGGGTTACCAATTGTTGGTACATGTAATGAACAGATACCTGGTATGTATAGAATGTCAGAAGCAACAGAGATGGAAGCAAGGAGAGGACTAGCAACATTAGATAGAGGTTGGTTTAAGTATTACACCGATCAACTAGAACATCGTGAAGAGTATGATTGGTCAATGATATGTAAGAGACTTAAGAAGATGTACGATGCAGCAGATATTGTTAATAAGAAATGGACTAGTGAAGATACAACCAAAGCTTACTTAGAAGTATATGTTTAGATATAATTTTCATTGTATTGATAAGTTATACTTTGAGATAACTGATACTGATCAACGATACGTTTGTACATTCTTTGATAAAGATAAAGAGCTTTATACAGCCGAACTTGGTGCAGGAGAATGGATGTCTACAGATACTAGAAAGTATATAGGTGATTACTTTGTAGAAGTGAGAAAACTTAATGGTGTATTAAAAGAAAGAATAAGTTTCTTACATCATTTAAAAGGCAAGAGAGTGTTTATTGCTTTTGATAGTAGCTCGTTAGGAGATAACATTGCATGGATGCCTTATGCTCTTGAGTTCAAGAAGAAGTATCAATGTGATGTTATTGTAAGTACATTCAAGAACTTCTTATTTGAAGGAATGTATCCTGAGCTTGAGATGGTTCAACCAGGACAAGTTGTAGAAGACATTGTAGCAATGCCAGTGTTAGGGTGGCACTGGGATAATACTAAAGAACCAGTCAATCCTGTAACAATACCATTACAAAAGTCTGCATGTAATATCCTAAATCTACCATACAAAGAGATGAGACCTAGGATGCTCATGACCTATCACAGTAAAGTAAGTTTTGATAAGTATGTTTGTATTAGTGTACAATCTACATCACAACTAAAACTTTGGGACAAATGGCAAGAAGTTATAGATATACTTATAACTTTAGGATATGACGTGTATGAAGTGAGTAAGGATAAGTCTTCTTTGAATGGTGTTATTAATCCTGCAAATACATCTTTAGAATATACAATGGAGCTTTTATCAGGATGTGAATTCTATATAGGACTCAGTAGTGGAATAAGCTGGTTAGCTTGGGCTATGGAAGTACCTGTAGTGATGATATCTAACTTCACAGAAGCTGATCATGAGTTTGAATGTATACGTGTAGAGAACAGGAGTGTGTGTAATGGATGTTGGAACAACCCTAAGTTTAGATTCGATAAAGGTAACTGGAACTGGTGTCCTGAACATGAAGATACTCCTAGACAGTTTGAATGCCATAAGAGTATCTCTGTCAATGATGTAATCAATGTACTACCTATTAGTTAACAAGATTATATCTTAGTTCATCATATGGCATAAAGCTAAACATGTAATCAGAGTATAAAGGTTTATCTCTTTCTAACTGTAATCTAAACTGAATAGATTGCTTGTCATTATCTGTTAGATAATCTGGTTGAGCTTCTATCCAATCTATTAACATTTGTTCAGTGACATACTGGATTTCTACAAAGTCTTGAGGAGCTGGAGAAGGGAAGTCAATACTCTTCTTCAGTATCTTCATATACCCATCACTAGTTGTAGCAACTATAGTGTACCACACTTTGTTTATTACATTAACAAGTGTATCCTCAGACTTTATTACAGAGGCTCTATCAAATCTTGTTGAATATGTTGTTTCCATATTTATGAGAAAGTTAAAAAACTAAAGTTACTAGATGATATTAGTATTTGATATGTACATGATAATGATGTAAATGATGTATTATTACCTTGAGATTGCATTTTTAGTGTTCTTGATGTAGCAATATCAAATGATTGGTTCTGCCAAGCATTTCCTTGTCCAACATAAGTTGAATCATTTATAAGACTCCAAAATCCTGAAGATAACATTTTATATGATTGGAATCCATAATTTGTTTGTGGACCTCCTGAATTACTAGTAAAGTTTTCTGCATTCCATGTATAATAAAACGAAATTATAGAGTCAGTGGGTGTACTACCATTTGCAGTGATTGTTAATATAGTAGTAAGACCTGCTGCATAAGTAAACGTGGCAGTCTTAGATAACTGTCTAACTCCATAGTTAAGGTTACCTGAACCAGTTCCTTGTATAATTAACCCTTGCGCGTTTAATATATTCATATTAATAAGAGATTGTTAATTGATCCCACTTACCACATTGTACTTCGCAATATCCACTTACATAAGCGCCTGTATCACCTTGTACTGCTTCAATCGTAACAGATGTACCAGAGTTATTCATTCTATAACTTACAATAGCATTACCCTCTGGACCAACCCAAGGTGAAGCATTATATGTTTCTGTCCAGGTAGTTCCGTTACTTGTGTATAATGCAAATTGAGAAAACCAAAAGTTCTCAGCAATTGTTCCAGATTGTCTATCTGCTCCTGCATAATGCCTAAGTGATATTCCAAAGTTAGAAGCAGCTCCACTAATCAATGTAAATTTAATTAATGTAGTCCAAACACTAGTACCTGGAATAGCTTTACCATAAGACAATATCCTACTTCCAGCAGTAGTACTACTGTTAATATTCATGTGGATACCGTCAACTCCTTGTATAATTGCCATATTTAATTTATTAAGGATATCCTATGTCTTAAATATTAACAACTACCACCTGCGGTTTGACTTCCGATATTACTAATTTGTACATATTCATTATTGCTTGTATTTTTATAATATAAATTGCTACCAGCATATGGACTAAGTAATGTATAATCGCTGTAGAATGTAGCATTACTTAAGAATGATGGAGAACTACCATAAATAGTTAAATTAGTAAATGTATCAGCACATGCTGAAGCAGAACTTCCGTAACCTGCAGTTATTGGGAAAGCAAAGTATACTTTTGTAGTTGTTGTACTAGTAGTACTTGTAGTGGTACTTGTACTTGTACTAGTGGTACTTGTACTTGTAGTTGTAGTGGTAGCAACAGGACAAGCAATTTTATTACTTACTACTCCAACATTAACAACATATCTCCAACTTCCATCTGAATAGAAACCAGTTGCTAACGTAGTACCTCCACAAGTATTTCTTAATGTATCTCCTACTATAATAGCACCAGCTGTATTTTTATATGCAGTAACATCTGGACCACTAGCGGTACAAGTTGTATCAAATACTGGTGTTAAATTAAATCCATAACATGCAGTAGTTGTAGTTGTTGTAGTAGTAGTGGCTGCTCTAGTGGTAGTTGTTGTAGTTGTAGCTGGAGGAATAAACGCAGTAGTTGTAGTTGTCGTAGTAATAATAATAGGTGCTGTAGTGGTAGTGGTAGTTGTTACTATAATTGGTGCTGTAGTAGTAGTAGTTGTTGTAGGCGGTATAATTGGTGCAGTTGTTGTTGTTGTAGTAGTAGGTGGTATAATTGGTGCAGTGGTCGTTGTTGTTGTTGTCGCAGCTCTGGTTGTAGTTGTTGTTGTTGTAGCTGCTATAGTTGTAGTAGAAGTAGTAGTTACACCAGGATATGATATAGTGACTTTATCCCATCTGCTACAATGCACAGCAAGATATACTGATGATATATTTTGAGAAACACCAGCCCCACAACGAGATTCCCAATAAACACTGCTTCCTGATATAACAAATGTACCAACACCGTTATTGGTTCCTGTCTGTGCACGTACAGTTGGTCCAAAACGAGAAAATACAGTTCCATCTGACCTAACCCATAGACCATAGTCTCCCCACCAAGTCCATTGAGTTGCATTATTAAAAATATTAAACTCGTACCAAGTAACCTCAAATGCAAAATCAACACCTGTAGCAAATGTAAATCTTATATTTTCAGCTACAGTATTTGTGACACTAATTATTTTAGTGCTGCTAACTATTTTTACACCATAGTTGACAGTGTTATTATACTCTCTAATACCATCATTGTTATAGGTTATCATACTTACTCTTCAGTTCGTTGATTTGTAATTGTTGTTCTTTAATAGCCTCAACAAGAATAGCTGTTAATCTTCCGTATGCTATAGAGTCTACTTCTCCATCTTTTGTAACAATCACATCTGGTAATACTTCTACTACTTGTTCTGCTATGAATCCAATTTCTCTTGAATCATTAGACTTTAACATGTATGATACTCCTTGAAGTTTCAATACAGCATCTAATGATCCCTGCAAGTTAGCAATATTTTTCTTATAACGTATAGATGATGTTTCAGTTAACGTACCAGAAAGAGTAATAACTGTACCAGACTCACTCATGATAGAGTTACCAATAGTTGTACTAGCGGTAAACTTAGCAATATAACCTGTTGTTCCTGAGATAGTTCCAGCACCAGAAGTTCCTGAACTAGCTGAGGTTCCTGAAGAAGCAGAAGTTCCTGAAGAAGCTGATGTACCAGAACTTCCTCTAGTACCACTAGTACCAGATGTACCATTTCCAGATGTGCCTGAAGTACCTGTACTAGTTCCTGATGTCGCAGCGGTTCCAGAGCTACCAGATGTTCCACTAGTTCCCGACGATGCACTTGTACCAGATGATCCACTAGTACCAGACGATGCACTTGTCCCTGACGTACCTGATGTTCCAGTACTTGTTCCTGATGTAGCTGCAGTACCTGAGGTTCCATTTCCAGAAGTACCAGATGATGCACTTGTTCCTGAAGAAGCGGATGTTCCTGAGCTACCACGAGTACCTGAAGTTCCAGAAGTTCCATTACCAGATGTTCCAGAAGTACCATTACCAGATGTTCCAGAGGAAGCCGACGTACCACCTGAACCATTAGTTCCAGATGTACCTGACGATGCAGATGTGCCACTTGTTCCTGCAGAACCAGATGTACCAGCAGTTCCCGAAGTTCCAGAACTAGCACTTGATCCTGAACTACCTGAAGACCCTGAGGATCCACTAGTACCAGAACTTGCAGACGTACCTGAAGAAGCCGAACTACCAGACGAACCACTGCTACCACTTGTTCCACTAGTTCCACTAGTTCCAGAACTACCAGATGTCCCACTGCTTGCAGATGTGCCACTAGTTCCAACAGTACCATTAATTCCACTAGTTCCAGATGTAGCTGATGATCCTGAGGTTCCTGAAGAAGCTGATGTACCAGAACTAGCAGAAGATCCACTTGTTCCTGAAGTACCTGAACTAGCTGATGTTCCACTACTTGCAGAAGTTCCAGAACTACCTCTTGTACCAGATGTACCTGCTGTACCAGCTACTCCATTGATACCAGATGTACCTGAAGTAGCAGATGAACCAGATGTTCCACTAGTACCAGATGAGGCAGAAGTACCACTAGTTCCCGAACTTGCACTTGTTCCTGATGTACCATTAGTTGGAGCAGTTGTTGCACTTAATATACCAGTTGCATCAGCAACTACAATTCGTGACCCTGTACCTGCAAGATTAGAAAGTGTGGTTACACCTGAAATTCTTGCAGTACCAACAACATCTAATTTATATCCTGCATCCGTTGTAGTTCCAATTAGTAAAGAACCATTTAAATAGTTTCTATGATCAGAGTTATTTTGGTAAACTCCCCATTTATTTGTGATTGTTCCAGTTGTTTGAACAGTTGCTCCACTTAAATAAGCATCATACCAGTTAGTAACAGTACCAACACCAGTTCCAGATGTTGCACCAACTGTTCCTACTGTATAAAGTCCATAAAAATTAGTAATAGTTGCTGAGTTATTAGCACCTGTTGCAACAGTTACCGATATGTTCTGCCCATACATATTTGTTATTGTTCCCCGTGCAGCTAAAAGAGTACTACTTATACTAGTTACATTTGTTGTTGACGCCCCAGTATTAACACTTGATTGATGCCCTGCATTTATAACTGCTCCAGTTAAAAAATTACTAGCATTTGTAGAAGTATCTAAAGTATTATTTCTATAAGCATATGCTTGTATGCCAGTACCATTAACAAATCCTGTTGAAACTCCATAAGGTCTTGAAGCAAAAAAACCAGCTACATTAGTAACATTAGCAGTAGATGAAGCTTGAGAAGATATTGATGATACTAGTCCATATAAGGTATTAGAACCACTTGTATAAACTACTTCAGTAGGTTGTATTAATGATGTAACTACAGCTGTTGCTAAAGGTGACCCATTTGGATTTATAAAGGATTGTATTTCAGCAGTTCCTCCAACCTTATATGAACCACTTAATTCAAGAGATATAGAAGGAGATGTTGTTTTAATTCCAACATTAGTACCATCATCAAATATCTGACTATTACCTATTGCCGTAGTAGATGTAAACTTAGATACATAGTTTGTTGTACCAGAAATAGTCCCTGCACCAGAACTTCCACTTGTACCTGCTGTTCCATTAAGTGCAGATGTTCCTGAAGTAGCGCTGCTTCCAGAACTACCACTAGAACCGCTTGTTCCAGATGACGCACTGGTTCCACTAGTTCCTGATGTACCATTTCCAGATGTTCCTGAACTAGCTGAAGTACCAGATGTTCCACTACTTCCTGACGTAGCAGAAGTTCCACTCGTAGCTGAACTTCCTGATGTACCAGCTGTTCCACTTGAACCAGACGTACCTGCTGTTCCTGCACTTCCACTAGTTCCGCTAGTTGCACTAGATCCTGATGTACCACTAGTTCCAGCAGTAGCATTCACTCCTGAAGTTCCTGCTGTTGCATTTACGCCAGAGGTTGCTGAAGTTCCAGAAGATCCTGAAGATGCAGATGTACCACTGGTTGCCGAACTACCAGATGTTCCACTGCTTGCAGATGTTCCAGAAGATCCACCTGTTCCACTGGTTCCTGAAGAACCATTTGCACCAGAAGTACCGCTGGACGCACTTGTGCCTGAGCTAGCACTAGTTCCTGATGTTCCTTTTGTACCTGATGTTCCAGAGCTACCGTTAATTCCACTAGTAGCAGATGATCCAGAAGTAGCAGATGTACCTGCAGTAGCTGAAGTACCACTAGAACCGCTGGTAGCGGAAGTACCACTAGAGGCAGATGTACCAGCTGTTCCTTGTGCTCCACTAGTACCACTTGTACCGTTTCCACCAGAAGCACCATCTAAGTTGACATTCCATGATGTGAATGTACCAGACCCAACAGTTCTTGTAGGTGCAGCAAAAGCTAAAGCTCCTGTTGAGGGATTGTAAGAAGCTACCTCACACTCTTGGAAGTTACTAGCATTGTTAGCAATAATAATTGATTGGGCCACTGAATAAGCAAGCCCAGTACCAACAGTTATTGTTCCACTATTACCAAGTGTAAATGATGTAGTAGACGTAGTCGCATATCTGTCACCACTTAATCCAGCTGTACCAGATGTAGCACTTGTTCCTGCAGATCCTGAAGTACCATTGGTTCCAGATGTTGCAGAAGAACCACTGGTACCAGATGTAGCTGATGTACCGCTTGATCCACTAGTTGCGCTAGTACCAGCTGATCCTGATGTTCCTGCAGTAGCACTGCTACCTGATGAACCACTAGTCCCACTTGTACCAGAAGAAGCCGATGTACCACTAGTCCCAGAAGAACCCGATGTTCCAGTTGTTCCATTTGATCCGCTTGTACCAGATGATGCTGATGTTCCAGAAGAGCCATTGGCGCCAGATGTACCACTAGAAGCAGAAGTACCACTGCTAGCAGAAGTACCTGACGTACCCTTTGTTCCACTAGTACCGCTACTACCATTAATTCCAGAAGTTCCTGAACTACCTGATGTGCCAGAGGTTCCAGCAGAACCAGATGTAGCTGAGGTTCCTGCACTACCACTTGTGCCACTAGTACCACTTGTAGCAGAAGAACCAGCTGTACCACTAGTTCCAGCAGATCCAGAAGTTCCTGATGTCCCAGCGCTTCCACTAGTACCAGCTGTAGCTGACGAACCAGAAGTTCCAGCAGTACCAGCAGTAGCATTTAGTCCGCTTGTACCAGCAGATCCAGAAGTACCTGACGTTCCACTCGAGCCACTCGAGCCACTTGTGCCACTTGTGCCAGAACTTCCTGAAGATCCTGCAGTCCCAGACGATGCACTAGTACCAGAAGAAGCGGATGTACCAGAGGAACCAGTTGTTCCAGAAGTAGCTGAAGAACCTGAACTACCACTGGTACCCGAAGATGCACTAGTTCCGCTACTTGCAGACGTACCTGATGTTCCACTAGAACCTGCTGTGCCCGATGTAGCAGATGTACCACCACTTCCGTTTGTGCCTGAGGTACCTGTTGTGCCAGATGATCCGTTAGTTCCTGATGTACCAGATGTTGCAGAACTTCCTGATGTTCCAGAAGTAGAACTAGTTCCTGATGTACCTGCTGTAGCATTTACACCACTAGTTCCTGAACTACCAGATGTGCCTGATGTGGAACTGGTACCAGAAGTTGAGCTAGTACCACTAGATCCGTTTGTACCTGAACTACCATTAGTACCGCTTGTTCCAGTTGTACCAGATGTTGCAGAAGAACCTGAGGTTCCTGAACTAGCTGAGGTTCCAGAGCTACCTGATGTACCTGATGTACTAGATGTTCCAGAGGAACCTGTAGTTCCACTAGTTGCACTACTTCCACTTGTTCCTGCAGATCCTGAAGTAGCAGAAGTTCCAGAGGATGCTGAAGTGCCTGATGTACCATTAGCACCTGACGTACCAGAAGAAGCAGATGTACCAGATGTACCTTTAGTACCTGAAGTTCCACTAGATCCAGATGTACCATCAGTTCCAGATGTACCACTTGAAGCAGATGTTCCAGAACTACCAGAACTTGCTGAGGTGCCGCTAGATGCAGAAGTTCCTGCTGTGGCATTTATACCAGAAGTTCCTGAAGATCCACTAGTACCTGATGACGCTGACGTTCCTGATGTAGCACTAGTTCCAGAGCTTCCATTAGTACCACTAGTTCCTGAAGTAGCAGATGTCCCACTACTTCCTGATGTACCTGTAGTACCTGAACTGGCTGAAGATCCAGAGGAACCACTTGAACCACTTGTAGCAGATGTACCGCTTGTACCAGAAGATCCAGAGGTTGCAGATGTTCCAGAAGAAGCACTAGATCCTGAGCTTCCTGAAGAACCAGACGATGCACTAGTTCCAGATGTAGCAGACGTACCACTTGTACCACTAGAGCCTGAGCTTCCAGAAGTCGCACTTGTACCAGAAGTTCCATTACTTCCTGATGTACCAGATGTACTAGACGTACCACTAGAACCTGCAGTTCCTGCAGTTCCTGATGTTGCTGAAGAGCCTGATGTTCCACTAGTGCCCGATGATGCTGATGTACCTGTTGTTCCAGAGCTACCTGAACTACCTGCAGTTCCACTAGTAGCACTAGTTCCAGAAGTTCCTGCAGTTGCACTTGATCCACTAGAACCAGAACTACCAGAAGTTCCTGTAGTACCTGAAGATCCATTTGTTGCTGAGGTACCAGAGGTTCCAGCTATACCAGAAGTTCCACTTGTACCTGTGGTACCAGAACTTCCTGAAGATCCTGAACTTCCAGATGTACCAGAAGATGCCGATGTTCCACTTGTAGATGAGGTCCCAGAAGAAGCTGATGTTCCTGAGGTGGCAGATGTACCAGCACTACCACTAGTTCCAGATGTAGCACTTGAGCCAGATGTAGCAGATGTGCCTGAGGTTCCACTTGTACTGCTAGTACCTGTAGTACCACTAGATCCAGACGTAGCAGATGTACCCGACGTTGCGCTAGTACCACTTGTTGCTGACGTACCTGTAGTGCCAGAGGTCCCTGAAGGAGCATTGAACGATGTCTGTACGTATGAATAGTAAGTGGAACCTTCTGTATAGAAGTGTAATGTATGCGATTGATTACTAGTATTTGTAGCAATAACCTTTACATATATTCTATCTGTACTAAGTAAAGATTGTGCAGGTATAAATGTATCAGTATAGATCTGTTGTATAATTATGCCATCTAAAATAACAGCTACAGTGTTAGTTGTTCCTATTAATGTAGATGTTCCACCTATTGAGTATTTCCAGAATTCACAATATATATCAAATCCTGCGTTGCTTGTATTTATTAGCATATGAGTAACCGCTATCCAGTTACCAGCAGGTATTTGTGTTACTCCAGGAACTCCTGAATCTGTTATAAATGTAGCTAATGTAGCAGTTGCATTACTTGCTATTGTATTTGATATATCTTGTTGTGCAGCAGAAGTAGGAACAACACTTAATTGTTTATAACCATTTACTGGACTACTTGCTGTAACAGAATAGTTCATGTAATATATCTGTCCACCAGAGTTACCTGATGCACCACTTGAACCAGAGGTTCCTGTAGTTCCAGATGTCCCACCATTCCCTGATGTTCCTGCCGATCCGCTAGATCCACTAGATCCGCTAGATCCTGAGCTTCCTGAGCTTCCTGAAGATCCAGAAGTAGCCGAAGTACCAGAACTACCATTTATACCAGAAGTACCTGTAGTACCACTAGATCCTGAAGAACCTGAACTTCCTGATGTAGCGGATGTACCATTAGTTCCACTAGTACCATTAGTTCCACCAATTCCTGAAGTACCTGTAGTACCACCACTGCCGTCATTTCCTGAAGTTCCTGAGGTTCCTGTATTACCAGATGATCCAGAAGTACCAGTGGTACCACTTGTTCCAGACTGACCAGATGAACCATCTGAACCACTTACACCTGAACTACCGCTAGTTGCGCTAGTTCCAGAAGATCCATCTGTTCCATTAGATCCACTAATTCCACTACTACCACTAGATCCACTACTTGCACTTGTTCCAGATGAAGCAGATGTACCATTAGTTCCAGAGAAGCCACTTGATCCTGATGTAGCAGATGTTCCAGAGATACCAGAAGTTGCACTTGTACCGCTTGTTGCACTTGTAGCTGAGGTTCCTGATGTACCATTTCTACCATTTGTACCACTAGTACCTGATGTTCCTTTTTGTCCAGAAGTACCACTAGTGCTAGAAGTACCAGATGTACCTTTTTGTCCACTAGACCCTGAGCTACCAGATGAACCTGAAGAGCCTGAAGAGCCTGAAGAACCAGACGTTCCTCCAGGACCAGACGTACCGCTGGTTCCTGATGCTCCTGTTTCTCCTGATGTACCATTTACTCCTGAAGTTCCTGAAGTTCCTGTTTTTCCAATTATTGTACAAATCTTTGCATCGATCTTTTGTAATGCTACTTGCACACTGTCATTCATATTGATACCTACGCACATCAAGTTACTACCTTCGTAGAATACGCAGGCAGAGCTTAATAGGATTGGGCAAGGTACAGTTTGACAACTGTTTATTGGAGAGTTACAAGATATATCCATGGTAGATATAAAAATATTAAATAATTATTTATCTTCCTTGACGAGCTTCAGCGGTTACTTTTATACCCATTTCTTTAGCTAATTCTGGATCAATCAATGGTAATATTTCTCGTTGGAACTGAGAGAATATTGGTAATAAATCTAATGTTGCTTTTAATGTATGTGCTTTATCCATCATCTTTTGATCCCCAGTAGAGAATCCATATAAGTCTGTAGCACCATACTTCATTACAGACCATACTTTATTAGTTGCACCTAGTGCAGGAAGTAAACTACCATTGGTCATACTCTGGAAAGATAAAGGATTATAGTAGAAGCTAACCTCATCAGATGTTTTGTTGATTAGTTTAGCTAAGAACTTAAGTTGGTTCTTGGCTAATAAATCCTCATCATCGTCATCATCACCTACAGCAAATCCTGCAGCAGTAACAATTGCCATTAATGATAATAACAATCTAAGCTCCTTCATTTGATTAGCAAGTTCAGTTCTTACAAGATCAAAGAACTCCTCTTCACTTATTTTAAGTTCCTTACCGTGCTTCTTTAGGTATTCTTCTTTTTTGTTCTCAAGTAAACTACGCATCATCTCAAGACCTTCAGGAGTACCATTTAGAATATGTCGCATCTTTAAGATGTTTCTAGCACCTAAGTGCATAACTGTCTTCATGAATAAACGAGTTCTACCGTATTCCCATATACCAAGTTCTGCATTCTTATTAATATCAAGAGCACGTAGTGATATTTGTTTAGGCATCCAGTTTCTAAACATCATGAATGATTTGAAGATGGCATCACGTCTGTATGCAGCTTTATTATCTTCACTCATCTGACCGTTTAGGTTTCTACCATATTCCACTATAGTTGTACGGAAGTCAGCCAACGCTTCGTCAGATACACCAGGTATTACTAGTTTATCGTTCTCAAATTTAACAAGCTTAGCTAATCCCTTTTCCTCTTTCATCTTCTCAACTCTTTCATCAAGACTCTTCTCAAGGGCCATTCTATCCTCATAGCTTAGGTTGTACTTCATTGCTCTATCCGATTGCATTAAGTATTGACGGATGTTAACAATCTTACCATCTATAATTGTAGAATTATCAATGAATGATAATGCATTAGCAATCTGTAGCTTTCTTTCAGGCCAAGAGTTAGTCACCATCATTACATCATTGAAGTTCCAAGTTCCTAACCATTTAGTATATGACTGCTCTTTAGCGTTATGTCTTATCTTCTCTTTAGCCAAGTCTTCGTTTAATGGAATAATGATATCCACTATACCTCTTTCTTCTATAGTGAATCCTATACCTGTACTAGACTTGATGTTATTTTTAGTGAAGTCTTTAAATGTATAGAATCTTCCACCGTTAATAAATGCTTGGAAGTTATATCCAAACCAGTTAGGAACAGCAATGGCAAGCTTTAAACCAACAGCTAATGATTGAATATAAGTGTTAACTGTACTCAATCCTTTTTTAACATTCACCTTAACAGTTTCTTTCTTCTCACCATCTTTAGTAGTCTTACTAAGTGCCTGAGATAATTTAACATTACCCCAAGAGTTCTCATCCTCTTGCATACCATAGATGTGATCATCTATCATTGTCTTAAGGATATCTGCAGTGGACTTGTTATTAACATCTACTTTAGGTACACCTCTATCATCGTATACAATATCATTGTTCTCATCTACAATTATAGAACCTTTAGCTTCTTGTACCTTATGTAAAACTAATAATGTATTCTCAAGACCTTTAGCTGTTTCATATTGCATCAATGCATTAATCCAAAGTATACCTACCTTGTTCATATCTTGAGACACTTTAGTTATCTCTTTGTCCTTACTCATAAAATACTTAGGTACAGTTCTTCTGAGCTTGTTTGTTTCAGGATCAAGCTTGGAAAACCTCTGCTCTTCCTCTTCTTTCACTTGATAGAAACTCTTGAAGAAATCCATACCTTCTTTTACAATCTTACCAGACTGCTGAACCTTCTTAAGAAATGATTCTTCTACTACAGGAAAGAAAGATAAAGCTTCCTCTTCACTCAAGTATCCCATTCGCTTAGCTTTCATGTTAAGTTCACGGAAGAACTTCCACAACTCTAAAGAAGCAGGTTGAGACTTTAATTGTTTAAAGTCATCAGAATACCAATCATCTCTCTTCAACGATTCTAAGAAGAACTCTTTAAACTTATATTCATTAAATCCATCAAACTCTACATTACCAATCTCTAAGGATCTTTTGATCTTTAACACCTTAGCTTGCTTAACTTTCTCGTTCTGCTCAGGATTGTTTGGAACAAAGATTTTGTTCTTGTATATACCTATAGTCTTTGTTACATATTCTTCTACAAGTTGATCATACTTAGCCCTGTCAATGTTCTTTAAGAAGAAGTTTTTATCTTCGTTCTCTTTAGCCTCGTCAAACTTTTCCCAAAACTCTGAAGAAAACTCACTCATCAAACGCATGTTGCCATTTTTAACTTTAGCAACCATTTCAAAAGCAGTCTTACCCTGTGCCTTTGCTTCCTTCTCCACCTTATTTAATATAGTGGTATAATCATCAATCACTCTATTAGCCTTGATTCTCATCAAGTTTCTTGCCTTCATAATTAAATTGGAGGCAAGTCTAATTACTAATGGAGAAAGCTTACTTGCCTCAAGGAATGATTTACCTAATGACTCTACTTCTCTCTCAGCATTTAATATAGAATCAGCATCTGCTTCATCAACTACACCACTCTTCTGAGCTAAGTATACAGTGTAATCATTGTACAACTGCTTAATTTGTTTTAATACATCTTTAGTATCAAACGCTAGTTTACGAATATTAGATAGTTCCTTTTCTTCTTCTTCACTAAGCTCATACGTATCAAATTTAGATAGAAATATATCATCTAACTTAGTAAACTTGTCAGCAGCTGCTTCGAAGTTAATAAGCTGTCCCATCTTAGCATTGATGTCATCAGCGCTCATTGTGCTGTAATCAATATCTTGAAAAGACTTTAACACTTTAGCTAAGTCAGACATATATGTTTGTCCTGCAGCGGCAAGTGGTTCAAAGTCAAGCTTAACATGTAGTGATCTAATAGCCATAGAGAACTGATTAAGTCTTAAGTTCTTCTCGAACTGTTCTTCTCCAGCAGCTAATGGTGCAGTGTACATCTTCTCATACTGAACTCTCAATGCTTTTAACAAGTCATCGATCTTTTGGTTATCAGTAGTCTCAGATGTAATAGGTACAGGAAGCAAATACATATTAGTTTCTCTAGAACTATCCACCTTACCTATCTCAATACCACTTAAATATAAAGGACTCTTAACATCTCCTCTTTGTGAACGTATGTACTTAGCCATGATAGGAATCATCCTAGCTTTACCAATGTTCTCAGCCTTTAGTCCGTACAATGCAGTCTTGTACATCATTACATATTGATTCATCTGCTTGTTCCAATCCTCCCTCTTGTACCAAGGTATGTCTTCGTCTTTAGATGTATCAATGTTTACAAACTTCCAGTCAAGTGTATCTATAATAACACCCACTTTATCATCTGGAACAAATGCCTTGAAGTCAATAGTAGAAGCAACACCACCTTTTCTCTTTGTGTTAACTGCCATTACCTCTGTAAGTATTCTAGTACGAGCTCCGTCTGTACGTTGCAAGTCATTAGCTTTGTAAGAGTCCATTAACTCAGTGAGGTATTGTGTAAGGGCTTCTTGTATATCACCGTTAAGTTTTGTTTCAATTGGCTCATCAGTGTAAACATCTTTGATATAACCGTTCTCGTCTATAAAGCGCTTTTTTATAGACTTGTCCATAAACTCGTGACCTTCCGTTCCCCAAGCTTTTTTGTAATCATCATCAATCTTTTGATCTTCTGTTCTGAAGAACTCTTTACCTCTCTTGATAAGTTCTGTAACAGATAAAGCTTGTATCACTCCATCAAGTGTATAATGACGTTTGACTCCATCTTTCTCATCCTTCAGTTCCATTCTACCATCCACCTCTACAGACTTGTCAAAAGCAGAGTCTACAGCATTCTTCACCCAATCACCAGCTTCAAGAGAAGCCATTTGAGTTCTTAGTTGATTCACTGTACCATCAAAGTTTCCTTTGAGTACAGACATAGCTGCAGCATCAAAGCCTGCGTTCTCAAATAACTCTGTACTATATACAATAACATCGTCAAGCATTTGCATTGACTTATCTACATTCTCCGTAAGTTCAGGCACGCCTTCTTCTTCATTGATGAGAGTATCTGTTAACACATTAGCTATTGCTTTCTTTTTGATCTTGATTACATCTGGCTTACCTTCTGCAGTCTTGTATTCAGGAGAGTTATTGTATTGTATATATAAGTTCTTAAGCTCAGTGTAACCATTGATACCTTTAAGTAGCTCAGTGAATAGCTTAGGGTTTGTTTGTTGAATCATATCAACAGCAAACTCCATAGCTTCTTGTGTAAGCTCTGAGCTTTTATTACTAGTTATCTTAACAAGCTCTGCACCAATCATTGCTAGATCATCAGCATTCTGCTTAACTCCATCCTTCACTATATTCATAGATGGTAGACTTACGTTTAGTCTATTGAATAAGTCTTTACCAAGCTTTATGATTTGCTCAGTGGGAATAGCGTTACTTGATGCTGCATATTCTTCTGTGTACTCACTTGCTTCTTTTCTATCAGAGGCTTCTTGTAATACATTAGTGGCAACAGAGAATGCTTGACTGTATAGATCGCTGTTCTTCTCAATACCAAATAATGAATAGATGTAGTCTAAGATCTCTTCAAATAAGTTACTATAAGATTTACTACCTTTCATTGGAGGAATCTCCATAAGCTTCTTAACAAAGTTAGCATCTGTAAAGATGGCAGTCATGAACTCATCTAAGTCATACATACCATACTCTCCTTGTTTACTATCAGGATCGTATGCTGGTAAGAACTTAAGTGCGTGGTCATATAGTTTTCTAAACTCCTTTGTAGCTTCTGAGTTAGAACCAAGTTCATTAGATGTCAATGCATGTATTATCTCATGAACCAATGTAGGCTCAGATCCCATACCACGAAACTTAGAACTTGAGTTAATCTTAATAGTATTAGATCCAGGATAGTATAGACCTGCCACAGTTCCCATTCTATCATCAACTAATTCATCAACAAGTTCTACATTAACATTGTTAATACTTACATACTTGATAAGATGCTGTGCTAGTTTATTTAAAGGATGATTACTATTAGCAATCTTCTCTAAGATCTCAGAACTCTTAACTACATTAGAATCAGGAAAGTACTTGTTCTTTAGCTGTGGGTCAGTCTGCCCTCTAGACGATTGCTTGTTAGGCAATACTCTTTCATGAATAAATATCTTATAACCAGAAGGAGTCTTCTTTACACTGAATGAATAGTTTGGACTCTTGTTTAATGTATCTACAAACGCATTAACCTTTTTAACTTGGTCAACTGTTTTGTAAAGAAATGTTTTAATAGCACCCTCGTTATTTAATAGATTATATTTCTTATATAGACCTTCATTACCATTTAATACTTTGATGTCTCCAGGAGAAACCAATTTAGATATATCTCCATCATTAGTATACCAAAGGTAATAAGCCATGCTCTCACCTTTTTCAGCCACTAACTTTTTCCAAGAATCTAAATTTTTATTAGGACAAGTCGCCATATTAAATCAATTTAACAGCCATTAACTTTTTGCATTATATCACCTATCATTTCTGGGGACACTTCTAGAGCTTCTAACATCTCAGGATTGATCTCTGAGTATGCATAAATCTTTCCGTTTATCTTCATGTAACTTGTCTCAAGCTTAGCAGGAAGATCGAAAGATGGTTCATCTAACATAGAATCATCTAAGTTATAAAAGTTTTCTGAATTATCATCGCTTACGGTCAAAGTATTTGCAGCTCTAGACATACCAACGTAGATTAATGAGTGTTTTTCACTACCCACCAATACATCACCGTTGTATAGTTTAGAAGAAGATCCCTTAGGTAAACTATTAGCATCAAAGAATGCATTCTTAATAGTGGACCCTTGAGACTTGTGTATGGTAATTGCATGACCTAAGTCAATGCCTTTCTCAACAGATAGTTCAGAGTACTTTGACTTGAGTTGATAATGTTTATCTGCATTATACTTTTCCATTCTATCAGTGTCAGGATTGTAAATATAGTCATCACCTAAATCAATCTTTGACATATATCTAGATACTTCATCTAATATTTCATAGAAGGTAAACCAGTCTGATGCAAATCCACTAGAGACAGCTCTGCTCTTAGCATTATATACAGATCGCATCAAAGAACTAACTTTTGTATTGTTAGTTTCCATATCAGAAACTTTGATATCAGAGAACACAAATGTATCATTAGGGCTAAGTTGATAATATCCTGTTGTAAAACTTTCACCAATTTTTTCAACACCCATCTCTCTAAGATTAGCTAACTTCTTAGAAGTCGCTGTAATCCTATACATAGATCCGTCTTTCTCAACATTCTGTACAGTGTACTGAATACTATTAGCGATATCACCTTTCTCAATTTGTTTACTACTATATCCTAGATATCCAATGATAACATCATCCTTCTGTAAGTCTCCAGTTCTACCTAGTTCTTGTCTTATCTTTTTATTGAATTCTCTTACAGCATTATTTGTGTAAGCGATTAACATAGTTTCTTCTGGACCGTTCTCGATAGACTCAGCAAGTCTAAGATTGAACTCACTAGATTTTAGATACTTCAATACATCTGTATTAGGAACCTTAGGGATCTTGTTGTTAACATTGTATCTAATAGCTGTAAGAACCTTTAGTATATTGTTATCACTAGTACGTTTAACTTCAGTAAGCTTAACCTGTTTGAACTCAGAGAAAGCTTTACTAACTTGTTTTGCATCTGGATTATTTGAAGTAACCTCAGGAATCTGTGAGATATCTCCCATGAAGATAACCTTAATTTGCTCACCTTTGATTGCGTCCTTTACAACATTAAAACTTTCAGAGCCAAGCATTGATACCTCATCTATTACAATGATGTTGTTTCTAAGAGCAAGTTTTTTAGTTAACTTTTTAGTCATAGCCGCAACTCTTGCCCCTCCTTTTGCTCTTGTGCTAAATGAAGAAGCAACTGTAGCAGGAAGACTCTTATTACCAGTCCTCACTGTAGCAAACGCAAGCTCTGCTGTAGCAGCATGTGTAGGTGCCATATAGTGAAACTTATATCCAGCACCTAGATAGTTTTGTAAGTATCCAATAACAGATGTCTTACCTGTACCAGCAGGACCTTGTAATGTGATGAACTGACTTCCATTACGATCTGAAACAAAGTCATTCAACTCCTCAAGAGCTTTAACTTGACCTTCTGTCAAATCAAATGCTGTGTCAATAGTCTTACCTTTGTAAGAGAACTTGTTCTTCTCTTGTGCAACAACAACTGGAGCTTGCGTAGGTTGAACTAACTCAAACTCAATAGCATATGGATATTGACCTACTAATTTATCAGTTACAGATTTTTCCCAACCTTCTTTTTGCCATGTAGCATCTTGATACTCTTGAGTTAATTTAGCAACTTTTGTTATTTTAGTTTGCACCACTCTACCAGATTTATCAGTCATAGGGATTACTTTACCTACTAGATCTTCAATCTTAGTAAGACTGTAATCACTAATCATTCTGTTGATATCTGTTTGAGCACGAGTTGTACGAGTACGATCACCAGATAATATTAAATCCATAGTAGACTTACCTGCAAACTGAGGTTGCATCTTACGATCACCTTGACCGTCAGTATAGTTTTGCTGAATTGGTGATACTGTAGATTGTGCTTGTGTAAGTTGATCTAATGCTAACCGTTGTTTCAAACCTTCTTGTGCTTCTTCTGGACTGTTGTATTCTTGAGCAAGAGCTCCGTTTTCAGCATACAAAACTTCGTTTCCAAATACTTCAAATCTAGGCTGTATAGTAGGAACAGGAGTAACTACTTCTTTAGCAACTACAGTAATAGGTGGAGCTGTAGCGTTTAACTCATCTCTAACTTCCATTAACAATCTTGGAAACTCTGTACCCCACTTACCTTTATCTTGTGTATGTGTAAGTTCAGCATTTTCTGTAGCTAATAAACTAGCAAGAGCATTTGGATTTTGTTTGAATGATTCTAAAAGAAGACCTTTCATAACTTTAGAAGATACTCTATCCCACTCTCTTACATTTAAACCAGTAACTTTTCTACCTAAAGCTTTTGCTTCTGCACCACTAGCTTCTTGTAATTTATCTAATAAGGCATCTCCTTCTTTTGTAAGATTATCATCTTTGTCAAACATGTTTGATAATTGAATCTTAGCAGCTTGGTATGCACCTTCAACAGATTTAAAAGTTAAACCTTTCCACTCTGTTTTATCTTCAAAAGGTCTTACAGCAAAATTACTTAACTCTGAGTTCTCTCCTGTACCAGCATAAATATTAATAGTAGGTTGAGATACAGGAGCAAATGGATCAATGTTAGGATCTTCTGGACGAAGAGCATCCTCTGAATATGGTTGAGATGTATCAACTACATCATTAGTTGTTTCTTGTAACTTACCTGTCAACATTGCAAATACTTCATCATCTGTTAATTCAGTTTCTATTTTAGCTGTACCATTTTCTAACAATGACTTGCTACCGTTTGTAGGATATTCAAATGTGAACTTACCGTCACCATACAAGTTTACAAGCTTGTATATGTATTCCTTAGGGTACTTAGGATTAACAGGAACGTTCATCAATGGCTTACCATCAGCTTTAACTAGTTGATATCCGTACACATATGTAAAAGGATTATCATCTTGTTTAGAAGCTATTGCAAATTGTTTAGGAGTAATAGTTTGTCCAGTTTGGAAGTCAACTTTATCAGCACCTGCTTCAATTACTCTTGGTACCATAATTAACTCAGCACCAGATCCTATAGTTCTTTCACTCACCTTAATAACCATTCTACCTATCTTATCATTAATGATTGATGGTATAAAGTGATTATAAGTTACTTCTCCTGAAAACTCATCTATTGAAAATGATGTTTGTATAGGTTTAGCAAATGGCATTACCTGAGGAACAATTGTCGAATCTTTGAAGTTGTTTCTTTGGAATAATACATTATCCTTGAACGGTCTAAACGTATCATCTAGTTTAACTCCTTTTACTAAGTCAGTAACAATACCAGCATAGTCCTCAATAGGAATAATATTCTTGATAGAAGCAGATGTACGGTAGGTTCCTTGAACAATAGCTAGTCTAATCAATGCATCGTATAACTCTGATGTGCTAGGATCATCACGTAGTCCTCTCATCATGTCTGTGTACATATTCTCTTCAGCAGCGCCATCTAGTTTACCAGAAAGTCTAATTGTTTCAGGAGCACCTTTTCTTGCACCAGGAACAATCTGTAGATCTTTTAATATCTGAAGCTCAGGGTGTTTACCTTTAGCTGCCTCAAGTAAGCTAGCAGCAGATTTAGATCCACTAGTTAACTCACTCACTAACATATCTTGTTTAGACTGAATGATATAGTCTAACAATGAAGCAGATAACTTCTCACTAATCATATCACGATTCTTCTTAGATATGTATTTGTTTTTAGTGTAAGTCTCTAATAATTCAGCTATGAACTCTCTGAAGTCTTGATTATTAAACATTAACAATGTACCAAGAGCAGTGTTAGATTTATCTAATGCTCTTTCTAATGATCCTAAGTGCGTAGTATCCAATACAGCTCGTGCAGAAGATATCTTAATAACTGTAGGATCAGCTATCTCCATTTGATTCTCAGCTCTGTATTGCTTCACTCCTAGTTGTTCAGAACTTCTAAAGCTTGTAGTATCAAAAGTTGTAGCTTGTGTAAGTTCTGTTAATCCATTAGCAGCTTTCAACATTTGAACAAACTCTTTTAAGATGAGTTGTTGCTCAGCATTCTGCTCATCACTTAACTTCTGTACAGAGTCTTGGGGAGCGTTAATGTAAGCAGAAATATTATCAGAAAGATTGTCTACGTTATACTTTGAACCAACTTTTTGCTTAGCTATAGCTGATGCTGGAAAATCTTCCATTGCATCATCAAGTGCTATAGGCTTAACTATAAGAGAGTTTAACTTCTGTTTATTGTTATCTGCTTTTGTAACAAACTCTTTAATGATGGGCTGTTGCATAAACATAGCTGCATCCTCAACAGATACACCAGCTCTAGCTAAGAACATCATTACGTCTACAATCTCAGAACTGTAAATAATCTTAGTGATATATGGATCTTTTGCAATATCCACAATAGCATTAATATATTGTGATAAGTTATCAGAGATGTATCTACCTTTTGAATCTGTTAAACCAGATACAGATACGCGACCGTCTTCATTTGTATTATGAGGAAGAGTTAATGTAAACTCATCATCATCAACAAACAATCCTGCTTTCTGTCCATTAGAATGCCCAGTGATGTGTAGAGCAACTCTACCCACCCATGCCTTACCTGTTAAGAATGCATTTCTTAAAGGAGTCATGTAATTTCTATCCAACGTTCTGTTTAAGATAGCTGACTCATCATCTTTCAATAATCCATCAATGTCCTCAGCAAGATCAATTAAGTCTTGAGTATTAGTCACTGCAGTGAGACGATCAAAGTTCTCAGGCAATCCTAACAAACCGTCTATGGCAGAGTAGTATCTGTTTTCCAAAGCTCTTGTATAAGCATTGTTAATAAACTCTTCTTTAGTTGTCTTCTCCTCTTGTAGCTTAGTAAGTTTATCAGATAGGTTTTGTTCTAACTGTGTATCAACAAACTCACTACTAGATACTCTAAACAATTGATCAATAAGACTCTTCTCTTTTGTAGAAATTACAGAATCAAATACATCAGCATAGAATTCTTTTGTTGCCTCCTCACTACCTTTCCACTGGAATACTTTAATCTTACCCTCAGCATCTTTATATAATGACTTAAGGTACATGTTCAACTTATCTATATCAAAGTCAGATCCTGCTTTAGTTGTAATCTCAGCTGGAACAACAACGGTCTTACCCATGAATGCAGGAAGGAACCCAGCAATCTTTATACGCTCCATTTTATTTAAAGCATCTGTAGGAATACGGAAACCAACACCTGTCAAAGCTTCTTCTAAGTTATCATTTAAGAACTTGTATACTTCTTTTTCAGTCATGCCTTTGAACAAACCTTTTAAGTGGCTTGGGAAAGGAATAAGAACTTCACAGTATCCATCATCATACATCTTTAATGTACTATCTGTAAGAACTACTTCACCTTTTTCTTTATCAGATAATGCTTCATATTCTTTCTGAGATATCTTTTGATATACTCCGTCCACCTTTCTAGCAAGAGATCTTCCTTCACCAGACTTCTCCCACATAGTAGAAGCAACTTGTACAGAAGACACACCATTAACTTTAGGAGAACTGATTCTCTTATCTATCATAGAATAAAGAATTCTCTTAATCTCTATGTAGTTAGTGGAAGACTCAAAAGGAATATCAAAGTCATTAGTTGATTCGTTGATAGTGATAGACGCTAATGCATTCTCAGACATCTCTCTCTTCAACATCTCTGCTCTTAGTCGCTTAGATACAATACTCTTATCTTCAATTACATAACGATTACCTATATCAATAATACCTAAGTCACGCATAAATATCTCAACACCATTATCATACATTGCAGACAATGCTTCTGTGTGTTCTTTAACAGCAGCTTCTGCACTTTCTGATATAGGCTTACCGTTATCATACATGTCCATAGTAGCAATCTTAGTAGGTTGAGATCCTAAGGTTGTACCATTACCAGCATTGTAACTATTCTCTACCTGTATACCATAAGAATCCCATGATACATTTACAGTAGATGCTTTACTAAACTTATCAGGGTTTAGTTTATTACCTTTATATAAACTATGTAACTCTTGAGCTCCTGCTTTTCTACCAGACTCAACAACTACATAATCAATGTTCTCTTTGAACATCTTAACAAACAAGTCCTCAAGAACTGTTCCTTCAACTGCCTCATAGTATATAGGCATCTGTGAGAACTTATCTAAAACAAGGTCAATATATTTCTTTCCATACTTACTACCAGTAACAATAGGCTTTAGTTCTTCTGTGAAATACTCAGGACGAGGTTTCTTAATCAACTCAGCGTCGTATGCTTTAAGTGCTTGATTAGTATATTTATATACATTCTTTGCAGCTAGTTTATTTCTAGCATAAGACATTTGCCAGTTGTGGAAAGCATCAGCTTCATTTGACCATTGACCATTCTTATCTTTAACTTCTCTGTAAGCAGTTGGGGCAATCCAAGACTGAGCATCAGCTTCGTTAGTTAATGTTTTGTTACCATACAAAGCTCCTGCAATATTGATATCACTTACAGTGACAGTCTTTAGATAGTCTTTGTACTGATGGTATCCATAGTCTTTAGAAGTTAACTTAATACCACCAACAGTGTTTCTGTATGATGTATAGAAGTTATTTAACTCTGGAAAGTTTACACTGAATCTTCTTGGAGATAAGAATGACTTGATACGTTTAGTAATATCTAAGATTACCTTGTTACCTTTAGTCTTAACAGCAAATTGGAAAGGATCTCCAAATAATATCTTATGCATCTCTATGTTATTGATTACATAGTTAGCATTAACAAAGTTCATAATACTCTCTAACTCATTACGACTTAGATTATTCTTGTTTATATTTACACCTTTCTTTGCAGCAAAGTTTGCATCAAGTCCTTCAAAACGGTAGTTACCTTCTCCAAGATCAATGATATCATTTGTTTTCTCAAGTGACTTAATTGATTTAGCAGTAACGTTCTCAATATACTTAAGTACAGCGTCACGAACTCCTTTAGCATTCTTATCAATAAATGTTTTTACCTCTTCGTTAGAAGCATTGTCTGCGATCATTTTATTGATCTCTTTTAGCATAGTTGGATTAGTATCCTTTAAGAAGTCTTGAAAGAAACGTAATTGTTTCTCACGACCATTCATGTTTGTTAGATAGTCTCTGTTTGGAGAATCTTTAGCTAAGGCAATATCATCCATCAAGTATCCTGAGAATATAGCTAGGATATCATTCTCCCATCTACCAGTCTTGAAGTTAGCAATAGGTATAGTGTTGCCAAGAGTCAGTGCCCATTCTCTAGATCCATCAGCAGGAATCAACACATAGTAGTTACCCTTTACGTTCTGATTGATTTCAGTGATAGTTCTTGTACCAATGTTTAAATTAGATATAGCTTGACCTTTATCTTTGTTCATATCAATCTCACCATCAACTACCTTGACATTAAGTTGAGTTTTTGTTCTATTACCATTATTATCAAAGAAGGTTCCTCCTTTAGCAAATGTTTGAGAGTTCTTAGAAAACACATCATTTAACTGAGGCATCTTCTGTAACAACTCATCATAAGTTTTTACAGAGTTGAAGTAGTATTCAAACAATGAAGGTGCATTAGAATCAGTGAACACTTGTTGTAAGTTGCCTTCAGAGTTAACAGTAGTGCTATCATAGTTGAATGAATTAACTCTAGCATATAGTTCTGCTAATCTTGTCAATCCAGTACCAATACTTCTTTGTGTCTTACCTCTTTCCTTCTTAAAACTAACTACCTTATCAGACTTTATATCAAGTAATACTTTTTGTACAGCTTCTCCAAAGGCTGTCTTCTCATCTTTAGTAAGCTTAGAATATGTATCTTCACCAAAATCTATACCTAATAGTTTTAATAATCCTAAATTGTTATCAACTGTACCAGCTACAAGAAGAGGACCAACCTCATCTCTCACTTCATATTGTTTGTTCTTATAAACTACAATACTATTTTCTTTACCAGCACTTGCAATGATGTCATTAACCCAGCTATTCTCAACAGCTTGAGATGCTTTTGAATAAGAGGCAGCCCCCACAAATCTCTCGTTACCTCTTAGGTATTGTACAAGTATCTCTGGCTTCTGTTTAGTGAATACATCAGTGAAAGATGTTAACAATCTATAATCATCTGGAGTCTTGTAGTTATTAAAATCTATTCTACCAGTATCCATATTACCACCAAGTCTCTGAAACAATTGAACATAGTCAATGTTGTTTCTTGCTAGGTCATACAACTTAGCAATGACATCTTCGATCTCACGAGTGTTAGCTAACTTATCCGCTAGAGTGATATACACTTCTCCTGGAGGAATCAATTGCTGTCCTCCAGTAATTGGTGAAGGTGCATACTCAAGTTTACCTCTCTGCTTCTTCATTCTAACAAGAGAACCAGTGAGTAACTTAACTGCATATGGAGCAGACTTCTTAAAGTTTACAGTGAATGCTTCAGCAGCATAGTTTCTACTAGTTACATTCTCATCGTTAATTGTAAATTCTCCTGTTTCTGAGAACTCAATATTAGATGATATTAGGCTTTCTTTAGTAAGCGTAATCAAATCTTGTATCTGTGTCTCACTCAAAGGTACACCGCTCTCTAAGTAGTCTTCAGCAATTACGTTGAAGATAGCATTAGCATCCTTCTCAGACATATCAAACAATGATGCATTAGTAGCTTTGATTCCTTGGAAGAACGTAGCCTTCATGTCTTGAACATATTCAAATGCTTCAACAGCAGTTATGTCAGCTACACGTTTATATCCTTCAACATCATCTTTTCTTTCTTCAGGGAACACTTGATCTGCAAACTTAGCAGAAGCAATGTCTCTGAATAGCTTATCTTGTAAAGATTTATTCTTTGCAAACGAGAAGAAGTTCATGATTGCCTTAAACAATCTACGTAGTTTCTCAGATAAAGTCTTAGCTGGTAGTTTACCTGCCATGAACTCAGCAAAGTCATCAGCTCTTCTCTCCTTAATCATTAAGTCTGTAACAGTAGGATCATTGTAAGCATAAGTCTTTCCTGACTCCATGTCTACAAATGTTCCAGGTCTAGCTCTGAACTCAGCATTTAATGCTGCAATCTCTTCTGGACTTAAGAAACCTTTCTCTACATACTCGTATGATTCGTGATACTCTGTTCCTTTAACAGCCTTACTAACTATACTGATTACACCATTGACGTGTTTACCCCAAGCTTCTCCACCACCACGAACTTTTATCATGTTCTGTAAGAACTGATACTCCATGTTAGGTAGGTTCTTTGCAACCCAGCTCTTGAAGAATTCTACTTCTTCTTCACTGATACGTCCTGCAGCTTTATCTAAAGGCGATACTTTTTTGAATCCTGTAAATCTATTCTTCCTACCAGCTAGTCCACCTTTTTGATTCTTAGGTGTAGCATCAGGAGTAGGAACAGGTGTAGCAACTGGTGCAGGCGCAGGTGTAGGTGTAGCAACTATAGGTGTAGCAGCTGGAGCAGCAGAAGGAGTTAATCCTAAGTCTACTCTCATCTTATTCACCTTATCAGTGTTAGCAACCATCTTATCTAAACTTTCGCCAGGTAGAATATTGATGTTGTTATCAGCATCTATGGTGAATATAAGAGCTCCTTCAGTAGTTGGCATCTCACGTTGAATACCATCTCCTGCATTAACTTCTCCATATAGTCCAGCAAGAATTCTACCAGTGATCACTTGTGACATCCTTGCCTTAACAATTTCCTCATTGCTAGACTCGTAAGTCAATGGTGTAACAGGTGCAGGAGCAGTTGGTGCAGGACTAGGGGTTAGATTAATCTTAGGTTCAGCAACTGCTGGCATGTTAAACTCAAGATCCATGTAAGCATACTTCTGCTCATAAGCATAAGGTACGGCATCACTAGGAGGAGTTACATTAATAGTTAAAGGAGTTTCTCTAGCAGATCCATCTGGATTACTAGAAGCTAATAAGTAAGATTGGTAGTTAGGCCATTCACGCTCAACTAGTTCACCATTAGACATAGTAAACTCATAGAACTTATCAGATGACTTTAAGGTGTTACTATTAACACTGAAGTATACATCTTTTAGATCACTTACTATTTCTTTTTCTTGTTCAGCTATATCAATTAAGTCATACTGTTTGCTACCAATAGTCAACTTACCTGACTTCTCATCTAAGAAGATTTGATTACGTGCAGGCTTATCAGACTTCTTCCAGAACAATACATTCTGTAAGAACTCAGTGTATTGATTCTTTAACTGGATGTTTCTATTGTTAGCAATATCCTCTTGTACAAGTGCAGAGAATTTCTTCAATACTTGGAAGATAGTCTTTGCTTGATTGTCTGTAAAATTTGCATTCTGTAAGAACTCAAGAACATCTCCAAACTTTAATACAGTACGTCCTTCAGCAAACTTATATGTCTGACCGTCCGTATGGGTAATACCGCCTTTTGTGGAAACTTCTACTAGTCCATTAGTTTCTGCAATAGTTTGATCATCTATACCAAGTACGGCACCAATCTTATTACGTTGAATCTTACCTGCTATTCTATCAGGAAATCCTCTAGATATACCAAAGCTAAATGTAGTAAGTGAACCGCTTGGATCAAATGGACTATTGAGTAATGTGTTACGATAATCCTTCCAACCCTCAGCAAAACGCTCTGCTGATTCTTTCTCACCCACTCTATATCTAGGAACGTTTCCATCCTTGAATTCATCCCAGAAAAGAGATGTAGTAGGCATAGTAGCAAATACAATCTTAGACATATCAGCACCTGGTTGACCCACGATTACATCTTTACCATTAGCACCTCTGATTCTCTTACCTTCTTTATCTACTAGATATGTTTTACCTTTATCTTGTTCAACAAATACTGCAGCAACAAATCCTTTCTCTACGTCATTCAACATAGCATCAGTTACAGGCTCACCTTCGTATCCTATTTCAGCAAGACCCTTTAATCCATATTGTTCTGCAAACTTACCTGGCACTAACATAATTCTTATGTTGCCACGGTTCTTGAAGTTCTTTACATTGTTGATGAATGTATTATATCTTGTTACAAAATCAGGAAGACCTTTACCTTTATAAGCTTTAGAGAATCTAGAAGGTAATGTAATTGATTTGAATAAGTTCCAATCAGGTTTACGTGAGATATCTGGATCAATTGATTCATCAGGTTCATTACCTGTAGGAAAATCTCCTGAGTTGCTTGAAAAACTTTCTTGAGATTCTTCTACTTGATTACCGCTATTAACTAACTGCTCTCTTTTATATTCAGACTTGGCCATCTCTTCGGCATACTCTGCAAATCTCTCATTAAACAATCTCTCTACATCGTCACTAAGCTCTTTGTTATCTAATGAGTTAATATATTTAAGTTTGTCTACTTGGTTTTTAATGTTTAAAGCTTTATACTTAGCTTTTCTAGACACAGAAGTTATGACATCATCTAATATCTCAGCTACTCTAGGAGAAGCATTATCAGCATCTGTAAGCTCATACTTCTTAAACTGAAAAGGAGTCATATATTCAATCTCCCCTGTAGGAAGTTGAACCTCGTACTCATTACCTAGATTAGTAGATAACACCTTAAGCTTAGGAGCTAATGCTAACTTGTTTCCTTCTCTTAAGAACCCTTGCTTTAATGAATACTCTTTGCCTACTTCAAGTTCTTTTACCTTGTATACTTTCTTTCCTTCTTCATTAATAAAACTTTGTCTAACTCTAGGAGCACCTTCTGGTGTATTAATATCTGGAGCACCTCCCTCATTGTCAAACAATACAGGAACCTTCTTCATTGCTGAGTATTCATCAATGAATATCTTTCTACGAAGAGACAGTTCAATAGCATCAGCTAGATTAGTCTTTAAGTCAACTTTATCTTCTGGAGATATGTCTAAACTATTAATTGTAGCTAATGCTTCTTTAGTAGCTTTCTTATTAGTAGTATTATCTGTAATGATGCTACTAAGAAGTCCTTGTACATCTATACCTTGCATGGCAAGAGGTGCGCTTACTAATGGAATACGTTTGTTATAGTTATCAATCTTAGAAGCAGCGTACACTAACTTCTCTATTACTAAGTCTGAATACTTTTGCTTACCATCTACGGTAACCATGTCTCCATACTTATCTTTAATAGAAGAGTTTAGGTCAGTTACATTCTGTGCAAGCTCTTTCATACCTGCAATTTTATCTAAGAATTGAGGACGAGTCTCATTAACATTAGCATATCCCATGTCAACAAGTTCTTGATATCCTTTGTCAGTAGAAGCTTGGCTTGCGTAATGATCAAGCTCTTGTTGTACAGATGCTTCCTTACCATACTTAACACGTGGCATTACGTATGTCATAGCATAATCAAACTCTGAATCCTTCTCATTAAGAATGTCATTATTCTTGATGTAGTTCTGTCTAGCTTTCTGACTACCAACTGATATAGCAACATACTTAGCTTGATCAGTAAGTACATTAGCAATATTAGTCTTACCCATACTAGCTATTGCTATATCGGTATTTGTTTTTCTTGTGCCTCCTTCTCCAAATACTCCTCTATCTTTTATCTCTTGACGTGCTTGTTGTAATCCTCCTGACAAACCACCAATGATAAGACTCTCCATACCTTCTTTAGTATTGAATAACTTATCAACACCTTCTCCATATATGTCGCCCATAGCTCCATATATATTACTTAATACACCTTGAGCATCATCTCTATTCCTATAAGACTTATTAAAAAACTCATTAACTCCTATTTGAATAGCATACTGTCCTGCTTCTTCAGCAGCTTCACTAGGAGCAAATCCTAATGCTAAGAAGTTAGCTGTACGAGCAAGACCTTTTTTAAGTCCTGTCTTCTCCACTGCCGTCCAAGCTTCTCCAAGTGCTTTCTGAGAGATGTCATTCATCATAGCCTTCTCAGCCTTTCTTGATGCCCCTAAGATCTTTGGTAGTTGAATAAAGTTACTTATACTAAGTAACAACATGTTTGCTCCTAATGTATAGTTAGCAACTTTATCTGAATATTGATTAATGTTTTCTAAGTCAGCACCTTCAGGTTGTTTACCAAATGTATTAACATACTCATCCATAGCCTTCCTTCTGAAGTCATTCATGTTCTGATATGCTTCAATGGATCCTTCTCCAGCAGCACCTGTAACAGATGTTACAATACGCTCTGCATTAGTGAGCGGTTTGATTGCTGGATTCTTTAAATACTTTTGTGCAAGACTATTGATAGTATCATTGAATGCTGCATACTTTTGAGTGTTAGGAACAGCAGCCATGCTTTCTTCAATAGCGGTAGCTGCTTCTAATCCTTTACCTATCTCTGTTAACTTATTAGTTAACCCAATAGCACGTAATGCTTTAGTCCAAGCAAAACCACCAGCAATAGCACCAGCAGCAAAGCCAAAGTTCTTCAACACTTTATCTCCCCAGAAGTTAGCGGATAGTAAGTTTGTACCAGACCACCATTCTGAGTTTTGTTCTTCCTTAGTGTAGTAGTTGGCAAACTTGTCTTCTAATGCTTTATTAACATCATCAGATGCACGGTTTACTTCATTGTCTACAATGTCTGCTAATCTATGTTCTCCTCCTGGCATTAAGAATTTACCAGTACCATATATAAGACCTGCTGTACCTCCCAAGAAAGAAGATGAAAAAGTTCCTGCTGTTTTAACAATAGCATTACCAAACTTACTAGCAGCTGATTGTTGTTGAGCAAAGGCTTCTTCTGTGTCCTCACCAGGCATACTGGTAGGATATCTATCGCCTATGTAAAAAGAGTTTAAAGGAATAGATGCTCTACCCCCAGGCTTTGTTGTACTGGCAAGTTGATTGAACAATTGGTCAAACGTTGGCTTAGGACCAGGAGTCCCACCACCGCCACCTCCTGTATTCACTATAGGAGTTCTAGGAGCATCTTCTATTTCTCCAGATAAGTTAACAATGTTATTTTCTGCCATGGTATATTATTGTACTGAATCAACTATCTGAGGTGTTGTTTGCTTCATAGCGTTTACTAACTGACCTAAGTCTTTAAAAGGACCCACTTGTGCTGTCTTAATTGGACCTGCTCCATCTTTTACATAAAATACTCCATAGTGCAATCCATCATCAGATGTTACAATATTAGCTTTAACATCTTTATTAGTATAGTTATCTAAGTTACTAAAGTTCTGTTTATTAAATAATACATCATCATTATAAAACACTTGATTAACATTAGTAAAGTCACCATTAGATGTTTTACCGCCTCTTGTTTGCATAAGTGTTCTAGCTCTTTTAGTATCTTCAGACTCGTACATTGATGAAAGATCTACACCAAGAGACGCTGCTTGATCTTTTGTAATAGTAACTCCACCCACTCTACCAGACTTATTAGTTAATACAATCTCTACATCAGGTTCAGTTGTACCAGCTCTAGGTTTAAACTTGAATGTAAGACCTCCTTCTAAGTCAGCAGCATTCTTTGCTGGAAGAAGTGCATCTGCTAAGTCATCTAAGTCAGCAGATGCATTTGCCCCTCTTGCATTAGCACCACCCACTATACTCTTGAGCTTAGTCATTAATGCTGTATTTGTATTATTATCTCCTGTAAACACCTCCATTTCTAAATTAGGACGTATACTGTGTCTTTTATTTATAAGATCAATCTTGGCAGCACGAGCTTTTCCTAATACATCATTATTAATAGAGGACATTGCATCTAGTAAAGGTTTTTGTAATTCAGGAAAGTCAGTGTATAATGGACCTTTTCCTTTTTCACCTTGACCCCAAGTCCGAACAAATTCTTTTCCAAGTTTAAAAGCATCATTAGTAACAAGTCTACCAAGTCTTGTTATAGGATCTCTAGTTAACGCATCAGCAGCAGTGATAGCTTCAGTTAACAAATAACCTTTACCACTATCTTTTAGACGTTGCTCTGCTGCCTTACCTGCTGATCTAACTGCAGGATCTAATGCAAATCCAAAGTATGTTTTATTAGCATTACCATATAATGCTAAATCATATATATCCTGCGGACTTATCTCAACAGGTCTTCCGTCCACTGTAGTTTTGATTGGTTTTATATTTCCAGTAGCTAAAGCTTTCATACCCTCCTCACCAATGATTCTAGAAAGATCTTCATCATCTTTTTTCTTCATAGAAGATTGGTAATCAAAGATACTCTTAGCATCAACATATGTTTTGTAATTAGCAGCGTATACTTTATTAGCTATTTTTTGTGCAGGAGTAAGTTTATTATATTCTCTAACAGCAGCCTCGCTTAAAGATGCTCTATACTCTATAGGATCCATACCTGCTTTCTTTGCAGCATTATCTAATAAAAGTGACTTAGCCTCTTCTACACTTTTTCCAGAACTAACAAATCCATCTATGAGTTGTTTATTTTTAGGATTTCTAGCAAGAATAGTTGAGAACAAGAAAGAGTCAGAAGTATTCTTAAAATTATCAGCAGCAGCTTTGTATTCAGCATCTGCTTGAACGATTTGATCCATACCAGATTCTTGAGCAGCTTGAGTTGCTACTCTTCCTAAACTGTCATCTGGAAACAAATCAGGGATGCCGTCATTATCTGTATCAGTACCTTTACCCTTACCTCTCATTAAGGCCATCTTCTCTCTAGACGCTCTGTCTTTTTGTTTCTCTGATATATCTTCTCTTTGTTTTTGAGCGTCAAAAGATAATCGTTGTGCAAATCTAGACTGCTCATTAGCTTCTTTAACTAACTCAAAGTCTGCTTTCCATCCTGGATTATCCATGTTTGTATTCTTACTCTTCAACTGACCATACATAGATGTATAGTTATTCTTTACTTGTTGAGAATATAAACTACCTTTAACAGATTCAGAATCATTAAATGCTGCTTGAGTTAATCCATCATAATACTCATTAGTCTTAGCGATGTTTGCATCTAGATTGAATAACTGTGCATCTACATTATATCCAGCAGATTTACGAATACTAAGATTATCTTTTTCAAGATAAAGGTTAGTCATTGATGCTCTTCTTTGATCTTCTACAGCTGTAGCTAATGCTTCACTATTTATACCACGATATGTATACTTACCTGTAGTGTCTAATTGTTTGCTTATTCTAGGATCAGACATGATCTGCTCTAATGTAGCTCTTACACGTTCTGGAAATATACCTTCACTCTCAATGTGAGTCATTGTCTTAGAGTAGATGGGCTTACCAGTTTTAGGATTGTATCTAATTCTACCTGAAGGATCTGTTTCAAATACTTGTTCTGCTGTAAAACCATCGGGCTTTATTTCATTGAACGTATCTTTAAGATGTTTTTGCCAATCAAAGTATGGATCATAATCTTCTGTAAACTTAGTCTTTAGATCTTTGTTTGACATCCATGATTGTAACTTGCTCTCATATAACCACTCATTCTCTGGTGCAGACTTACCATCTTTCTTAGCTCTCTCAATGTCAGATAATCCTTTTCTAATCATTTGAGCAGAGTATACCCCTGATTGAATGATAGGGTCATTACCCACTTGAGAAGCCATACCACCTACAGAAGATACAAGTTGTTGATTAGAAAAGTCAGCACCTGCAAATGTCCTTAGCTTACCGCTTAGTTCATTTAGTTTAGATTGAAGATATGGTTTATGCTTATCAGTTACTTCAAGACCAGCCATCCTATCCATGTAGGATTGAACTTTCTGTACCCCTTGGTCATACTGCTGTTGCTTGTACATACCAACTTGCGCCATAGCTTCCACAGGAAGTTGTTGAACGTAAGGATTGAACTGCGATATTGCGTCGGTGAATGAAGCCATGGGTTAGTATAATTAACAAATATAATTTAAAATATATCAATTATACAAGACTAACTAACAGAATCAGTTAATCTTGTATAACCGTTTTGATTAGAAATTCTTGAATGATTTTACTATTCCACCGTTCTTAACTTCTGATTCTTTCTTTTTCTTAGTGCCTTGAAAGTTACCCTCATCGTCATACAAAGACATCCATTCATTTGGTAAACCTTGTATCTTACCTGATGATCTTCCAGATGACATTCCTGGACCAAAGCCTGTTAGATAAGCTGGATTCTTATATGCTGTACCGTCTTGTGTAAAACTAAATGCAGGATACATATTCTCCATAACTTTTATTTTTCTATTCTCAGCTTTGTTTTGAGCATATTTCTCAGCAATAGATTTAGCAATAGCAATAGACTGTTCCTTAGTTTTACTTTTACCAGTGGACTGTCTAACGTATTGTTGATCTAAGATTCCCAAGTTTTTCATTTGAGCATCGTTTAACGTATTAATGTTTTGATCATTTACACGTTGTTTCTCACCTTGGTTCATTCTGAATTGTTCTCCTAATATCTTACTCTTAGCTTGTTCTGCTTGAGAAGCAATCATTGATAATGCTGAAGGATCACCTTGAGCCATTCTCATAGCATCTCTAGTTTGTGCTGTCACTTCGTTCAATTGATCTTGTAAACTAATGCTTGTAGCTTGTGTAAGCATTGGGTTATATAACTGTGCTTGCACAGGTTCTTCTCTATTCATAGCTGAAGCTAAGTACTCAGGATTCAATTGATTAGGATCAAGAGGTTTTCCAGCGGTAGGCATAATGAATGGATATATTGAAGAATAAGCAGACCTTAGTATATTAGATAGGTCATCGTTACTCTTAGCTTCTTTCTTAGCTTGTCCTTTATAAGGATCAAAGTTCTCATATACATTAGAATCTGTAACTTCTGGAGATAATGCATCTCTAAATGCTCCACTAGTTATTTGTTTAGGATTAGTATATGTTTGTTCACTCATAGGTTTTTCTAATCCTGAAGGATAGTATCTATTTAATCCCATAGCCTGATCAGACTCTTTCTCAACTTGCTTAAGGAAGTCATTACCTTTAGGTGCAAAAATATTAGAAGGGATTATTGCCTTAGACTTAAGAGCAGATTGTGCTTTCTTAGTGAATGGACTAGTTGGAGTTTTACTTTTCTTACCACCATTAGCAAACTCTTCACTTGCTTCAAACTTACCACCAAACTTTGCATATCCTATATCTTCTGGTTTAATACCAAACTCTTCTGCTGTATCTAAGATAGCATTTTGTCTGTGAGCAAGATCTTCTTTCTCCATAGCATATTTCTTTAACTTCATTTTAGCACCTAGGTCAGATGCAAACGCTGAGTTAAGTTCAATTTGACCAAAAGTATTATTCTCATCAGCATTGTTACTAAGAGACGTTGCCTTATCAATAGTCTTGTTTTGTTTAGCTTCGTTCTTACTAATGTCTGCTGCTACGTTTTTGAACTTTCTTTTATTCATTGGATCTATTAAGTTACCAAATACTAATAAGTTATCAGTCTTACCACCATCTTTCATTACCATAGCAGGTTCTCCTCCTTCTACCTCTACACCATTCTCTCCATAAGAGATGGGCATACCACCATCATCATGTGAAGGTCCTCTAAACATTACTGTCTCTCCGCCATTTGGTAGGTAAGGATTATATGAAATAGGTTCTGCTGTACCACGATGTACTTGTAGGTCTCCCCCCATAGCCATTTGTGTACCATACTCAGCTCTATCTGTACTCATAGCTCTCTCACTAGGAGGAGTATAGTATTGTAAGTGTCCACCTGCACGTAATGTATTCATCATAGGATCAGGTGCTAGTAAGTCTTTCATGCTGTGCTCACCAAATGATGCTATCACTTGTGGTTGCCAGTCATGACTCACCCATCCTCCATCTTCCATAAATCCTTGATTCTGTTGAGTAAAATTATCAAATTGATTCATGCCTGAAATCAATCCTGTATTTTTATCTAAATAAGATTGAGCTTGTTGTTTTTTCTTAATCGTTGGTGCATCTAATAGTCCTCCTACAAGACCTCCTACAAGTCCAAAACTTCCTAGCATCTGAGTATATCCACCAGTTTCTCCACCAGCTCCTCCCCATTGAGAACCTAATCCACCACCAAGTTGTCCAGATTGTTTTGCTAAATCAGCAGCAGTGTTTGCAAGACCAACAATGTCTCCTCCTCCCTCTAACTTCTTTTTTAACTTGCCACCTTTCTTAAAGTCTTTAACTTTATTACTATCATTTAAAGGCTCATATCCTAGGTCAGTATATATCACATCGGGGGCATATGTGTTTTGTATCTCAGCACCATTCCTTGCAGCTAGATAGTTAGTACCTGTTCCTAAAGGATTCATACCACTAATTTTTGAATCTTCTGGACGAATATATTTATTCTTGATACGTTCTGGTCTGGTGTTAGCTGCTTGTAGTACAACATCACTTACTTTTCCATACTTCTGAAGCTCTCCAATATTTTTATCAGTTTGCTTTAATGTATTTATACCACTACTGATTCCACCAATGACACCTGCCACTCCACTAGGTGTAGATAAGTCTACAGGCTTTATAAGTTCATTAACTCCTTTCTTAATATTAGAACCTAGTGTTTTTAGTTTAGAATTAGAAGAGGGTGCATAAGAATCAAAAGAAGCTTGTGATTTTTGTCCACCAATTAATGATCCTGACATGTATGGGTTTTGAGATACATCAGTATTAAATCCTGAGTTAGAAGATACATTAAACTTTGGACTAGGCATTCCTTGAAAAGGTTTGCCCATGAAACCATCTTCAGCTTTCTCTAGCTTCTTACCATACTTAGCCATGAATGCTTCCTCTGTAGGAAACTTCTTATAGAACTCTTTTTCGTTCTTAACACCAGCAAGTTTTAAAAATTTAGCTTTCATATTTATCTAACCTTTTAAATGATTTATTTATTGTATGTCCACTTGAAACCTTTTACAGTATGGTGGGATTGTTTGTTATTACAACATCTAGATATATTACTAGCTGCTATATTTAATTCTTTTTGTATATGTTGAGCAGATTGCCATTCTTTTATTAAGTCACCTTCTAAAGAATATTGATATACCGTTTTGTATTTTCCTTCTTTAGCTTTTTTTATATGTTCTTCTGATTGAGATTTCCCAATCTTCCTATTTCTAAACAACTCTTTATGTTCATCTGACCATCTTCTAGTAAGAGCTTTCTCTCTTAGCTTCTGTCTTGTTTCATTTGTAACAATACATTTATTATTTGGATGAGTTGCTTTTAGATTATATCCTAATGATTTATTATGAGTTTGTAATAAGTTACACCAATAATGTTCTTCACTATAAATAAACTCAACATCACACTCTATTAATTTATCAAAGATGAAGTTTTCTTCACCATATTTATTCCAAGCTCTTTGTAAATAACTATTCTCATGTTTATTTTTTCTAAGATCAAGCTTATGATAATTCCATCGTTTTGTAAAATTAGATGTACTACCAATATACATGTGATTAGTTATAGTATTTGTAATGGTATATATTCCTGAGTTCATATTAATCTGAATACTTATCTAGCCACCCACCTGGTTGTTTAGTATTGTAATTAGTAAAATTAGTTAATTGATCCAGTTTTACCAACTGGCTACCATTCTTAGAGATATTTCTAGGTTTCCAATCAAGTCCTTCTTGATAATATCTCATCTCTTTTCCATTCTGTGCAGAAGCTTTTGTCTTCTTAGCATAAGGACCATTACTAGGAGCAGGATCATTTGTACGTGCATATGTAAACCCTACAGCACCAGGCATAGATCCTCCCATCTGAAACTGTCCTCCCCATGCAGGAGAATAGTTACGTCCTACGTTACTATATCCATCACCTTGGAAACCTTCAGGAGCTGAGACAGAGTAATCATTATAGTTAGGTTGTACTGGACCCCCATCATTGTACTTATCTAACCAACCACCATCTTTCATTGTGTTGTCTTTACCGCACATGTGACAGACATTCACATCCTTCTTACTGGAATCTGATGTATTCCAGGAATGACCACAAGAACATGTAACTTTACCTTTCATTATTTATAAGAGATTTGAGAAGGTGCGACAATAAACTGACTCACCATGTGTATGTCTGATCTATCATCTAGAATATGTCTGATGAGTAATCCTTTGGCACGTAATGGATCTTTTCTATATGATCTAGTACCATAGTCCATATTGGATTGATTGATCAC
>Ga0114967_10000204_pt1 | contig 49617 bp, 42 predicted proteins | sample M_130628_MF_Meta_FD_92639 | JGI IMG/M metagenome (GOLD analysis project Ga0114967, IMG submission 92639) | Freshwater microbial communities from Lake Montjoie, Canada to study carbon cycling - M_130628_MF_MetaG | ecosystem: Environmental > Aquatic > Freshwater > Lake | place: Lake Montjoie... | reverse complement strand
TTGCTGGTGTAGTGAAAAGAAGTCGCGGCGTTGCCGACGGCATGAGCAAAGGTGTTCAGTTCTTAATGAAGAAGAACAAGATCGATGTTATCATGGGAAGCGGAAAAGTTTTAGCTGGAAAGAGAATCCAGGTAACGGCTGCCGACGGAACGGTTTCTGAAGTAATCGGAAAGAATATCATTATCGCCACAGGTGGACGTTCACGCAGCTTGCCGAACATGCCTCAAGATGGCACCAAAATTATTGGATACCGCGAGGCCATGACTTTAGCCGAGCAACCAAAATCTATGGTTGTTGTTGGGTCGGGTGCAATAGGAGTAGAGTTCGCTTATTTCTACAACGCCATGGGAACGAAGGTTACTATTGTTGAATACGCCGCGAACGTTGTTCCAGTGGAAGACGAGGACATCTCAAAAGCATTGGCGAAGTCGTTCAAAGCTTCAGGAATTGAAATTCACACTTCTTCAGAAGTGACCTCAGTTGACACGTCAGGAAAAGGATGTAAGGTGCATGTGAAAACAGCTAGCGGTGAACTCGTGATCGAAGCCGACGTAGTATTGTCTGCTGCCGGTGTGGTTGCAAACATTGAAAATATTGGATTGGAAGATGTGGGTATTGTAACCGACAAAGGAAAGATTATGGTAGATAAATTCTATCAAACGAACATCCCTGGTTATTATGCAATCGGAGACTGCGTACCTGGTCAATCGTTGGCTCACGTAGCCAGTGCGGAAGGAATTACGTGCGTTGAGAAAATTGCAGGTCACCACCCACAAGCTATCGATTACAACAATATCCCAGGTTGCACTTATTGCTCTCCAGAGATTGCGAGTGTTGGTTACACAGAGAGAGCTGCGAAAGAAGCTGGATACGAATTGAAGATTGGTAAGTTTCCATTCAGTGCATCAGGAAAAGCAAGTGCTGCTGGACACAAAGACGGATTCGTGAAATTGATTTTCGATGCGAAATACGGCGAATTGTTGGGCGCACATTTGATTGGTGCGAACGTGACTGAAATGATTGCAGAATGCGTTGCATTGCGCAAGTTGGAAACAACTGGAATGGAATTGGTAAAAACCATTCACCCTCACCCGACCATGAGCGAAGCCATTATGGAAGCGGCTGCTGCAGCTTACGGCGAGGTGATTCACTTGTAAGAATACTATGAAAAAATACGTTGTTGCACTCTTGAGCTTCTTGTTCATTTCGCAGTTGACCTTTGGTCAGGCGGGAGGAACAAGTTGCTCAAATGCAGTGACGCTCACTTGTGGACAGGCCATAGGAGGAAGCACGCTGGGCGTTCTTTCTGATAATTTTGATTCAGGAAATTTTGAAGGAACTGCTGGACAGTTATGGTACACTTTCACTCCGCTTGGAAGTGGAACGGTGGAAGTAAGTCTTTGTAACAACAACACCAATTATGATACACGCGTTCATGCGTATTCGGGGAGTTGTGGAAGTTTAATTTTTATTGCGGAAGACGACGACGCTTGTGTGAATCCGGTATTCGCAAGTGATCTGGTATTTCCAGTTTCAGCTGGCGTAACCTATTACATTCGAGTAGGTGGAAGCTTCAGTAATGCAGGAACCTACGAAGGAACGTTCTCTTGTAATTTATCTATTCTCGGTTGTACGAATCCGCTGAGCTGTAATTACAATCCGATTGCAAACACGAACGATGGGTCATGTGATTTCGCTTCGTGTTACGGATGTAAATACGCCAATGCTTTGAATTACGATGCAACGGCGACGTTCGACGATGGGTCTTGTTTGTTTGCAGCGGTTATTCCAGGATGCACGAATAGCGCAGCTTCGAATTACAACGCGACGGCCACGGTAGATAACGGGACCTGTTTGTATGCAGGTTGTACGAATGCTTCAGCATACAACTACAATCCGATTGCGAATGTAGATGATGGAAGCTGTGATTTAATTGGCACGTGCTTCGGCGACATGAATCAAGATGGAGTGATCACCATCGAAGATGTGATGCTCTTTATAGCTACGTTCGGAACGAACTGCAATTAGATCTGTCCTGCTTCGAAAATTTCAGTAACCTTTTCTAGTGCGTAATCTATTTCTTCTTTCGTCGTGTAACGCGAGAAAGAGAAACGGACAGCGGGCTGTCCTTCGCGCAACGCACCAATGGCGTCTAATACGTGGCTCCCTTTTGTTGCGCCGCTGCTACATGCGCTTCCGCCCGAGGCGGCTATTCCTTCAAGATCCAACAAGAACAAAAACATGTCGTTGTTTTTTGTTGGAGGAAAGGTTGTGCTCAAAACCGTATAAAGACTATCGGTGCTTTCAGATTTTCCGTTGAAGATAATTCCAGGAATCCGTTTTTTCAATTCAGCAATCATGTATTGCTTCAATCCGCTAACATATTCTTGATGCTCTTCGACTTCATTAAACGCTAGATCCATGGCTTTCGCCATGCCCATAATTCCGCCGGTATTCTCTGTTCCTCCGCGCATTCCGCGTTCTTGTCCACCGCCGGTAATGTCGGCGAATCCGGGAATGTTCTTCCGAATGAAAATAAATCCAACTCCTTTCGGACCGTGGTATTTGTGCGCAGCAGCGTTAAGGAAATGAATGGGTGTTTCTTTTAAGTTGAAACGGTAATGTCCCATTGTTTGAACAGTATCACTATGAAATACGGCGTTGTTCTCAATACAAATTTCTGCCACTTCTTGAAGCGGCAAGAGATTCGCAATCTCGTTGTTACCGTGCATAAGCGAAACGTACGTCTTCACGCCATCGCTTAAAGTGTTTCGAAGATCATTTAAATCAATGCTTCCATCTGCCGTCAAGGCTACCCAATGCAAAGAAACTTTTCCTTCTTCTTGAAGTTTTTCAGCTGTCTTTACAATAGCGCTGTGTTCAATTTTTGAAGTGATAATACGCTTGCATCCCATGTCGCGAACAGCAATGTTCATCGCAAGATTGTCTGCTTCAGTTCCTCCACTTGTGAAATAAATTTCTCCAGGTTCACAATTCAAATGCTTCGCAATAGAGCGACGAGCGGTTTCAATTTGCGTCTTTACTTTTCTTCCGAACGAATGTGTTGAAGAAGGATTCCCGAATTCTGTTCTCAAGAAATTCGTAATTACATCTACAACTTCAGGAGCAACCGGAGTGGTTGCTGCGTTATCTAAATAGGCTTTCATTCAGCAGATGGAATGTGTTGTTTTATTTGTTGAATCAATACCAGCGCTTCCTCGAGTGTGGGTGCTTCCGCATAAATGCGAACGATAGGCTCGGTGTTACTCTTGCGTAAATGCACCCATCCGTTCGAGAAGTCAACTTTCACGCCGTCGATCGTATTTACTTTTTCATGTTGAAATTCTTTCGCGACGGTGGCAAGGATTCCATCAACATCGAGACTCGGACTTAAGACAACCTTGTCTTTTATCATTTGATACGTTGGATACGTTGCGCGCATTTCCGAAACAGAATTGAAGTTCTTGGCTAAGTGAGTTAAGAACAACGCTATTCCAACAAGTGCATCTCTTCCGTAGTGTGTTTCCGGATAAATAATACCGCCGTTTCCTTCACCGCCGATTACGGCTCCAATTTCTTTCATTTTCGCAACAACGTTCACTTCGCCTACAGCAGAAGCTTCATAATGTTGTCCGTGTTTGTGGGTTACGTCTGCTAATGCACGACTGCTTGAAAGATTACTCACCGTAGGACCGGGAGTTATTCCGAGCAAATAATCTGCAATGGCTACCAAGGTATATTCTTCACCAAATAAACTTCCGTCTTCACACACGAATGCAAGTCGATCAACATCAGGATCTACCACAATTCCTAAGTCACATTTCTCTTTCTTTACAATGGCTACGATGTCTGTAAGATGCTCTGCCAGCGGCTCTGGATTGTGCGCGAAGTGTCCGTCTGCTTTGCAGTGAATCGGAACAATGTTTTCAATGCCCAATGCATCTAGCAAGGCAGGAACATAAATCCCTCCAGAAGAATTAATTCCGTCTACAGCGATTTTGAATTTTTTATTTGCAATGGCTTCAACATCGATTGTGTTTATTCCAAGAATATGTTGAATATGTGCTTTCATGAAATGACGCTCTTCAATGCTGCCCAATTCATCTACGGTGCAAAAAGCGTAGTCATCGGCATCCGCTCTGCGCAACACTTCTTTTCCTTCATCGCCAGAAATGAACTCTCCTTTTTCATTGAGTAATTTCAAGGCGTTCCATTCTTTCGGATTGTGGCTCGCGGTAAGAATAATTCCTCCGTTTGCTTTGCTTTCTGTAACGGCCCATTCCACAGTTGGCGTGGTTGAAAGACCTGCGTCTAAGACGTGAATGCCCATTCCAACCAAGGTATTCATGACTAGGTTTTGAAGCATCTCTCCGCTAATGCGCGCATCTCTTCCAACTACAATTGAAATATGTTGTTTTTTGTTTCTCTGTTGAAGAAAAGCAGCAAAAGCCGCTGTGAATTTAACGGTGTCGAGCGGTGTTAAGTGTTCACCAGGAACAGCTCCAATGGTTCCGCGAAATCCGGAAATAGATTTTATTAAGGTCATGTCTTTATAATAACTTACGCAAAGATACTTCACTCAAAGAGTTAAACTTCGTTCTTTGTGGAATGAATCACTTGGCCCACTTGTATCTATCCTCTGACAATGAAGAGGAAATGGTTGGACAATTTATCGCAGATGCGGTGAAGGGAAATGATTTCAATTTATACAGTCCGGATATTCGAAATGGGATACTCCTTCACAGATGGGTAGATTCGTTCACAGACACTCATGATTTGGTAAAAGAGCTTCGTGCTGAATACAGACCAAAACTAGGATTGTACAGCGGAGTGCTCATTGATTTGGTGTTCGATTATTTTTTGGCCAAAGATTTTCAAATTCATTCGGGAAGGGATCTTGCAGAATTTCAGCAGCACACTTTTTCTGTTTTGAATAAACACGAAGACATTTTTCCGGAAAAAATGAAGAGTTATTTCTTCCACATGAAAGACAAGGAATTCATGATGAAGTATGCACATCCGGTTGGAATGGCGGTTATTGTTCGGCAAATGGGAATGCGCATTCCTCGAGGAGAAGCTCTTGTTGAGGCAGGAGATTTTTTTCAAAGTCATGTTGAAGAAGCTTCGGGTTATTTCCCAGAATTTTTCATTCAACTGAAGCACGAATTTCAGTTGAAGAGATTGAACCTCTTGAATGAAAATAAAATTGATTAAATTTGTAGATAACCCATTCAGAATTAAGAGTTCTGAAATAAATTTTATTCATTGAAAAGATCTATTTGGCGAGTTGTTCTAATTTCAATGGCACTCCTTGGAGGAGTTGCGTTTATGTTCATTCTTCTTTCTCCAAAAGTTCGAATGAAGGAAGAGGAGGTGGTTGGGCCGAAGAATTTTCCTGATTTGGTAAATGTAGATTTAGATTCCATTCGGGCTCGCGGGAAATTGATTGTATTAACGGAAAACAGTGCTTCAACTTATTACTTGTATAAAGAAGAAGAAATGGGTTTCGATTATGAATTAGCTAAGAAGTTTGCGAAATATCTTCGTGTGAAATTGGAGATTCGGGTCATTGAGAATTTAGATAGCATGTTTGCCATGCTATATCGTGGCGAGGGCGATATCATTGCTTCCAATCTTTCTGTGAATGAAGAACGTAAGAAGTTTTTAGCTTTTTCACCAGCGATATACAAGACCAAGCAGGTGCTCGTTCAGCGCAAGGATACAGCTAATAAATTGCTTGCCGATGGAATAGTCGTTCACAATCAAAATGAATTAGATAAACTTCCAATTCATGTTCATAGATACTCTTCTTTTTATAACCGGCTAACGAATATTATTCAATCCTCTGGAGCGAATATTCAAGTAATAGAAGCAAGCGGAAAGATTGGCACCGAAGAATTACTGCAAGATGTTGCGAACGGCACCATCCCCTCTACTGTTACAGACAAGAGTTTGGCCTATTTATGTATTGAAGATTATCCGAGTTTGGATATGTCTGTAGAGTTGGAAGGAGAAGATGATATTGCCTGGGCTGTTCGTCCAAATTCGTTTTTATTACAACAGCAAATCAATGCGTTTTTAACGGGGAAAACCGGAATTGGCTTTGTTACGAAATTGTATGCCCGCTATTTTGGACGTCCAGAAGAAAACTGGACGGGAGGAATTAAAAGAGTTTTCTCTATGCCTCCGATTAAAGAAGGGAATTTGTCTCCGTATGATTCCTTATATAGATTGCATGCTCCAATAGTTGGTTGGGATTGGCGATTGCTAACAGCGCTAAGTTTTGTAGAGTCGAGCTTTAATCCGAATGCGGAATCATGGGCGGGCGCTCGCGGGCTAATGCAACTTATGCCAGCGACAATGGCGAAATACGGTGGAGACACGCTTTGTCCTCCTAGTAATAACATTCAAACAGGGGCTAAAATGCTCAAGAATTTAGATAATTTCTGGAAGCAAAGGGTTCGGAATCCGGAAGAGAGAATCAAATTCATGCTGGCCAGCTACAATTGTGGCCCCGGTCACGTGTTAGACGCCATGTGCATTGCGAAACAGATTGGAAAGAACGACACCTTGTGGGATGGGAATGTAGCAGAAGCTCTAATCCTCAAATCGCAGCGACAATACTACGCCATGTCATGCGTGAGGCATGGATATATAAATGGAGTTGGCCCAGTAAATTTTGTAAATAAAATACTAGCCATTTTTGAGCACTATAAGTCGGCTTCAAAATGAAAGTGAATTACTGTATTATTTTTCTCCTCCTAGTTTTGGGAGCATGTAAAAAACCTTCTGAGAATTTTTCATTGGAAGGGAAAACAACGGATGCTTCCTCTGGAGCAGCGCTTCCTTATGTGACAACTGTGTTTGAACAGAAGTCCCTTGTGAACGGTGTGTTTACCAATTACTTTTTGGAAGCCGCTCGAGCAACTTCTGATTTAAATGGAAATTACAAGTTGGAATGGAAGAAGGAAAATTTGACAGAAGCGCGTCTTATGATTGCAAGAGAGTTCTACTATCCGCAGGAAATTGCTGTTGATCCAGATGATTTAAGAAATCAAGTCAACCTTACCAAGAACATCGCCTTGTGGCCTGAATCTTCTATTTTAGTGAATATTCACAATGCCTCAGGAGCCGCGCTGATTCAGTTTAATTGGGTTGGGACGAATTTCGAATGCAATTGCTGTACGAATGGCGTTCGTAGTTTCAATAATTTATCAGACACGCTTTTTCAGTGCAGTGTATATGGAGGAAAATGGTTGAAGTACAATTGTGTGATGACGTCCAATACGGGAACCGACTTCCTGCTGGACAGTATGTTTTGTATGCCTTTTCAAACGAACAATTTGTTGTTGAATTTGTAGATGTTATTGAATAGATGCCTAATTTCAAACCGAAAAATTAATTATCGAATGAAACGTATAGTAAGCCTACTCTTTATCGCTCTGAGTGTGTGTTCTCTTTTGAATGCTCAAGTTGATCTTCCAAGGAATTTAACACCTGCTGAGATTGAACAAATTTCACATGGTGATTTTTCAATTGTAAATTCCGATAGAGGAATTGCATCGCCACCGCCCTTCACCAATATTCGTGCAATGGCTGAGTGGGAGGAGATTCAATGTCTAACGATTTCATGGATTTCTTATCCGACAATTCTGAAACAAATTGTTGCTGCTGCGCGCACCCAAACCTTGGTTGTTATTTTGTCCGAAGATGTTGCCGCAACAGAAGCCTATTTGTACGGAACAGCAGGCGGACCTGCATTTACGAATTTGGACAACGTTATTATTCTTCCAGCGAATTACGATTCAGTTTGGATGCGCGATTACGGCGCAAATCCAGCATATTCCAATGAAGTGGAAGATTTGTTTTTGGTAGATTGGATTTATAACAGACCAACACGTCCTAACGACAATTCATCCCCGCAATATGTAGCTGATTATTTAGGGCTTAATATGTACACAACAACTTCTGCGCCTGAAGATTTGGTAAACACCGGAGGAAACTGGATGAGCGACGGTTTTGGGACGGCAATTGTTACGGAGCTGATTTTAGATGAAAATACTGCTGGAAATCCATATGGAGTAACAGCCAAAACTGAAGCAGAAATAGATGCCATAACGGCAAACTATTTAGGTATTGACAGATACATAAAAATGCCGGTTCTTCCTTACGATGGCATTCACCACATTGACATGCACATGAAATTAATTGATGAGCAAACCTTGCTAGTTGGTGAATATCCGGCAGGAATTTCAGATGGTCCACAAATCAATGCAAACATGGATTATGTGGTTTCGAACTTCATGAATAAGTGGGGAGAGCCATATAAAACCATTCGCATTCCTATGCCTCCAAGCGCCGCAGGAAATTGGCCAAGCTCTAATCCTGCCGCTTCTTACAGGACATATTCCAATGCGGTTTTCGTGAATAAGATGGTTATTCTTCCTCTGTACCGAGAGCAATACGACACAACAGCTTTGCGCATTTGGCAAGAGGCACTTCCCGGTTATCAAATTGTAGGAATTGACTGCGATAACAATCCAGATAACATTATTGCCGCTAGTGGTGCCATTCATTGCATAACGCATAGTGTTGGAGTTGCTGATCCACTTTTAATTAGCCACAATCCCCTTCCAGATACAGATAACACAACAACCGATTACAGTGTTGTAGCTTACATGAACCACCGCGACGGTGTAGCTGCAGGAAGAATGTATTGGAAGACTTCCTTAACAGGAGCATATACGCAAGTGGATATGGTGAATGTTGGAAGCAACAATTGGGAAGGATTCATTCCTGCGCAGCCCGCAGGCACACGCGTGTACTATTATGTGGAAGGAGAGGCGTCAACAGGAAAGGTATTGCAACGCCCTATGTCTGCGCCTGAAGGTTATTGGAGTTTCGATGTTTTTGGTGGAAATGTCATTAACGAACAGGCTTTCAGTTTCTCGAGAATTTTCCCGAATCCTGCGAGTGAAATGACTTGCGTGGAATTTAATGCCCGTGCTTCTCAAAAAGCCCAAGCGTTCATTGTAGATATGCAAGGTCGTCGTGTAAAGGAAATATATTCAGGAGTGCTTTCACCGGAGCAATCAAAAGTGTTTTTCAATGCGAGCGATTTAGTTTCAGGCGTATACGCTGTTCAATTAATCACAGACAAGGGCGCTTATCGTCTCCCATTTATTGTGAAATAATGTCGAGTAACAGAAGGAAGTTTTTAGGTCAGCTTGCCGCTACCGGCGCGTTGTTGGGAATGTCACCGGCTTTGTTTTCATTCAGTGAAAAAAAGAAAAAGCCAATTGAAAAAGTTCGACATACAAAAGGCTTGGTGCTATCAACTTGGGATCATGGTATTGCTGCGAATGACGCTGCCATGGATGCCTTGAAGAAAGGAGGAAACGCACTTGATATGGCAGAGATGGGAGTCTGGAAAACAGAGTCTGATTTAACAAATCTGAGTGTTGGTCTTGGCGGATTGCCTGATAGAGAAGGAAGAACTACGCTAGATGCCTGCATTATGGATTGGCAGCACAAGGTGGGTTCCGTAGCGTTCGTGCAAGGATTCGAACATCCCATTTCAATTGCACGTGCTATTTTAGAAAAAACGCCGCATGCGATGCTTGTCGGTAAAGGCGCCGAACAATTCGCATTGGAGCAAGGATTCAAACACAGCGATTATGTGAATCCAGAAGCCTACAAAGCGTGGAAAGAATGGTTGAAGACATCTGAGTACAAGCCAATCATTAATGTTGAAAATCATGATACCATTGGTTTGTTGGCCATGGATTATGAAGGGAGAATTTCGGGTTCATGCACCACAAGTGGTTTATCTTATAAGCTGCACGGTAGAGTAGGTGACAGTCCCATTATTGGAGCTGGTCTTTATATAGACAATGAAATTGGCGGAGCAACCTGCACGGGTCTGGGAGAGACGGTAATTCGATCTTGTACATCTTTCTTGGTTGTTGAACTCATGCGCCAGGGTGCTACGGCGCAAGAGGCGTGTGAAGAAGCCATTGCTCGATTGAAATCGAACAACGCGTTTATGGTTGACGAGTATCAAGTTGGTGTCTTAGCGGTTGATAAAACCGGAGTTACCGGATCGTTCGGCTTAAGAAGCGGTTTTACTTATGCGTTGTGCAAAGAAGGTAAGAACGAAATGTACACTGCAGGATCTTTGATTCTTTAATGCAGAATCTTAAAAATTAATTCGCGCATGATATCGCCATGCGCCATGCTGTTACCTTTTAATCCTTTTAACTGCTCATCGGCATCGCGGAAGTATTTGATGATTCGCTCGGATTTTCCTGGAGAATAATTCTTTTCGCCTTCTTTGAAATTCTGAGCGGCATAATAATTTACGCCTAATTCTTTGTATGCCGCGTCTTTGTTGGTGCTATTTTGAATAACACACAACTTGGCGAAAAAGCTATACAACGCAGGAATGATCTGAAACAAAGGGTGATCTTTCGGGTTTTTCTCGAAGAAGTTAATGATCTGATTCGCTTTCATAACATCTTTGCGAATGAGCGCTGTTTGTAATTCCCAGACATTGAAGTCTTTCGAAATGCCAATATGGTCTTGAATAATTTGAGTGGTAATTTCCTCGCCTGGATTCAAAACAATACTCAACTTTGCAATTTCATTGGTGAGTTTATGAAGGTCAGAACCTAAGTAGTCAGCGAGCAACTGAGTTGCAGTTCCGCGAATAACAAGACCTTGATCTTTTGCAATATTCTGAACCCAAGTAGGCAGTTGGTTTTCTTTAATAGATTTCGACTCATACGTTTTCACTTTGCCAATAAACGTTTTCGCGAAGCTTCCCCGACCATCTAATTTACCATTTTTGTGACAGAAAGCCAATACAGTGCTTTGTGTTGGAGCGTCTAAATAGTGTAACAGGCATCTATACAACTCCTCCTTCTTCCAACATTTTAAATCCTGTGCCTCGCGTACAATAATAACTTGCTTGTTCCCCATCATAGGGAAACTCTTCGCCATAGAAACAATGGACTCTAAGTTTGAATCTTTTCCGTAACAAACAGTCAAACCAAAGGCCTTTTCACTTTCGTCGAGAATTTTGTTCTCTATAGCGTCAGCAATAAGATCAATAAAGAAAGCCTCCTCGCCGTGCAAAAGATAGATCGGGGCCGGATTGCCCATTTGAATGTCACGAATGATAAGCGAATGTTCCATGTGTTGCAAATATCGTGAATAGTCGAGTCGCAGCGCAACATTTCAATCTTGAAAAATATACACTAATTTGCACAACAGAATTTTATGATCAATTTCCAATTTCCCTCCTATTCGTTCCGCATTCGCGGTGAAGCTTCGCGCGAGGTTTGGGACATTATTCGTAACAAATGGGTAGCGCTAACCCCAGAAGAATTTGTTCGTCAGCATGCCATTCATTTTTTTATTCATGATTTGAATTTCCCGAAGGGAAGAGTAGGTGTAGAAACTGAAGTTGTTTTTCACGGAATGAAACGAAGAGCCGATTTGGTAATGTACACACGTGAAGCATTTCCTTTGCTCATTGCCGAGTTCAAGGCGCCAACGGTGAAAATAGATGAGGCTGTGTTAAGTCAGACGTTGCGTTACAATTCCGTGTTGAAGGCGCCATGGCTATTAATTTCAAATGGACACGAGCATGCGTTGTGTGAAGTAAACAGCGATACAGGAATGGGTAAATGGCACGCCGAAGCTTCCGGTTGGAAGTTTATTCAATGAGTATTATTTCTTTTTGCTGTTCGCCCCAGGTAAATTTATTGTGAGGTAGATATTCCAACTTCCGTAGTCTTCATTCTTGTATTTTCCATCAGAAAAAATCTCCTTGGGAAAATAACGAACACCCAAGGCCAAGGTGCTGAAACTAAATTTAAGAGAAGAAGCGTATTGCCATGTGGTGAATCCCGTTGGATTGTTTTCAATGCGTTTCAATTTAATATCGTCTATTTTTCTAACACCTAAATATCGGGCATTCAGAAAATAATAGCTCTCCAAAGCCCATTCAACATAGCTGCTGGTTTGGCTGCCTTGTTTCAAAATATATTTACGCAATCTAATCTGCGCGTTGAATGCATTAGAACTATATTTCGCTCGATTCCAACTGCTGTCGGGTTCAAAAGACTGAATGGGGTATTTCGAATTCAAGCGTTGCGTTCTTCGGTAATAACTTGCGCCAAAGACGATAGATGACATTTTAGCAATGTCTTTTTTGAAGGTGTATCCGCAGGAAAAACTTCTGCCCAATTCAAGCTTTTCCTTTTTTGAGAGGTGTTTGTTGTTCGGAATGAAATTTCCAATTTCGTAATAGAATGAAGAGTAATTGTCAATATTCACTCCTGTGAGTTTGTAGTCACGCGTTCTCTTCATAACAGAATCAATGGTTGACTCGAACAATACGGTTTGCCCTAATGAAAGAACAGACATTCCAACAGCGAATAGAAAAAGGAAAAGTTTTTTCATGGCTGAGGAATGGGTATTTCGAAGAAGTGACGATCGTATACCACTCGAAGTTTACAGCCGTTGAATTCATCAGCCGGAATTGAGGCGAGGATTTTATTTAGCGGACGAGAGACGTTGTATTTAAACACTTCGCCCGTAGCTTTTACGAATTGAATGAAGGCTACTGGAGAAGAATAGTTTTCTTCAATTTCGCAGCCATCCCTGCGAGAGATGGTCAAAAGACTGTTGCAATTCAACGTGTCTATTGCGTTGAACTGAACCGAATAAACATTCGGTTTTTCTTTTTCTTCAGAAAAAAAGTATTTCGCTTTGGGAATACCGAATCCGTGAGCGTAGTCGAAGTATGGAAAAAGAGAACCGCTTTTTCGGATTTCTCCCCATAATTTTTCAGTGCTCCATTCCGGATGAAGTTGACGCACACATGCAGCGAAGCCACACACCAGTGGAGTTGCGAATGATGTGCCTTGTATTCTTTTGTACTCGCCATCTTCGGGGTAAAGCAATTCACCGGGTGCACAGACGTCTGGTTTCAATCTTCCATCTGAGGTGGGACCTACGGAACTGAAGCTGGAAATGTAACCTGTAATGGGGTTAATGGATCCTACAGTTAGTATTCGTTCCGCATCTGCAGGTGCTCCAATAATTTCCCAGTCGTTTTGAAATTCATTTCCCGCAGCATTGACTACCAAAATCCCTTTATCCATGGCCGTGTTCGCCGCAATACTAATCTTGCACGTCCTTCCATTTAAATCTTTTCGTTCATAAAGTTGATTGGTGAAACTCAGCGATGAATTCACAAGACTTGCACCTTTTTCATCGGCCCATTCTAAAGCTTGAATCCATTGAATATCGTTTAGGAATCGAAAGAATCCCATGTTCGGAGTTACTCGCGCAAGCAGATATTTTGCTTCCGTGGCCAATCCGAATTGAATGGAGTCGTTCCTTCCAGCTAAAAAAGTCAGGACTTCGGTGCCGTGAACCGAGTGTGAGTAGACCTCTTCCGATTTGTTTAAGAAATCTTTGGTGGCAATTATTTGATCGTTGTTAATGAGGTCAGCGAGCTGATCGACATTGTCGGCATTGGTGAATCCAGCATCAAGTATTGCTATAATGGTATTCTTACCGAAGATTTCCCTCGATATAAATTCGTTCGGTTGCAGTAAATCAATTTGATTCTGGGCCTCCATTTTTTCGCTCGTGGGAATCGAAGAACTGTCGCAAAGAGTAACGGGCCATTCAGCAGAAAGAAGCGAATGTTCTTGGAGTAATTCAATTTCTTGGACACACGGTAATTTCGAAATGAAATTCCAATTGTCTGATGATGCGCGAACAATCAAGGCGTTCAGCCATCTGCTTGTCCCGAAGGTGCTGTCTGAATAGGCTTCAACCAAAGAAATATACTCTTCATTCACAGGGACGTCTCTTTCATCCCAGGCAATGCCTTGTAAAAATCTTCTTTCAATAGAAGCCGCTGTGAAATTCTTTTGAAAGGAATTGTCGTGAAGTCCTTTGTCTTTGAAAATGACAGATCCCCATTGTTGTGCACGAACTTCTGTGCTGAAGGAAAGAAAAAATGATAGCACAAGAAAAAAGGTAATGGAGCGATTCCGCTTATTTTTGCTCGAATTGAAAAATGAATTCATGTATGGCGAATATAATTGATTTACGCAGTGACACGTTCACCGTTCCTTCAGACGAAATGAGAAAAGCAATGTTCGAAGCTCAAGTGGGCGACGATGTGTTTGGTGAAGATCCAACGGTGAATGCGTTGGAAGCATACGCGGCTGAGCTATTCGGCATGGAAGCCGCTTTATTTTGCACCAGCGGAACACAGTCGAATCAGATTGCCATAAACGTTCATACGCGTCCAGGCGATGAAGTAATCTGCAGCAATCTCGCTCACATCTACATTTACGAAGGCGGAGGAATTGCCTTGAACAGCGGAAGTTCTGTTCGATTAATCGAAGGCCCGCGCGGGATGTTCACGGCAGAACAAGTGAAGGCGAACATCAACAACAGAGCAGATGTTCACTTGCCAAATACTTCATTGGTGTGCACGGAAGATACCGTGAACAAAGGCGGAGGAGCCATTTGGGATTTCAATGAAATTTTGAAAATTCAAGAAGTTTGCAAAGCGAATGGAATGGCTTTGCATTGCGACGGAGCAAGACTTTTTAACGCGTTGGAAGAAACGAAGATGAGTCCAGCTGAATACGCGAAGGCTTACGATTCAATCAGTGTGTGTTTAAGCAAAGGACTTGCAGCTCCGGTAGGAAGTTTCTTGGTGGGATCGAAGGATTTTATTCTGAAGGCACGTCGTCGTAGAAAAAGTATGGGCGGAGGAATGCGTCAAGCTGGGTTCCTTGCAGCAGCTGGTTTACATGCGATGCAGGTAGAACGCTTCCGTTTGCATGAAGATCATGCCCATGCGAAAGCAATTGGAAATATTTTGAGCGAAATGCCTTATTGCGCCGAGATTATGCCTGTTGAAACGAACATTGTTATATGGAGACCAACGAGTAATTCGTCAGCAGAAATGATTGAAAAATTAACTCCTTTAGGAATCAAGTGTTTCCCTTTCGGACCAGTATGGCTTCGATTTGTCTTTCACCGAAATGTTTCTGCAGAACAAGTTCAAGAATTGAAAGAGAAACTTCAGAGTTTGTAATTATACAAAGGAGATTTTAATTTCTTTTTTCAACGCTTTGAAGACTCTTAGCAATGTTCCAACACGGACATCGGTGAAGTTGTTTTCAAGTTTTGAAATTTGAGCTTTTTTCACGCCAATTAGATTGCCTAAATCTTCTTGACTGAGGTTTTGTTCTTCGCGCAGTGAGCGTATAGAGCTGCCCAATAGATCTAATCGCAAATCTTCTTCGAATTGTTTTCGTTTAGCTGTTTCTTTAGTTCCGATATAACGGTCTAGTGTTTCCTCAAGGGTTACCAGTTTCATTTTTTTCTTCGAAGTATTTTCTTCTGAGATTTTCGGCTTTTTGGATTTCATTTTGTGGAGTTTTTTGAGTTGTTTTTATGAAGATTGTGCAAATGATAATTAGTGATTCGGAACCGTCCCAAAATGCCAGAAGTCTATAATAAGTATTTGAATATAATGTTCGAAATTCCCAAATGTTGGATGTAAGCTTTTTAAGTAGTTCTTGATCAATGACCTGAGTTGATTTCAATATATTGTACAGGATCTTTTCCCGAGCTTTCTCGGTTAAGAAGTACATCTCATTAGCGACATTGTCTAGAATTTTGACGTTGAATTTTGATTGCATTTTGTTTCATTTTGCTAATATAGTATATCCTAATAAGGAAACTTACATTTGTTGAAACAAATTTCAACACGAAAAGTGAAATAGGAAAGATTTCCTTATTCGGAAACGAGTTGAAAAACGAGATTAAATGTGTCGGAAAACGTTGATTTTACTCCACAACAACACTCTTCTGAATCTGCATATCTTCTGAAGAAATTCGCAAAGAATAAACTCCTGAAGGAACTTCAACATTTACCGAAGTGCTTGTTGAGCCGGAAGCGATTCTCTCCGAATGAATCATTTTTCCAGATATATCGAAGAGGCTCCAAGTTGCGTTTTTAAAGGACGCATGTGTGAATGTAAATGCACCTTTCGAAGGATTAGGAAAGACGTTAATTGAGGCTTGATCTAATTCTTCAATTCCAACACAATCTGTAATGTTGAAGGTGTAATTGTAAGTGCAAGCATTATCATCTGTGATGAACATGGTGTAAGCTCCAATTCCAATTCCTGTTAGCGGATTGTCTACTCCTAGAGGAGTTCCGGTTGCGTCGCTCCATGCAAATACATAGGGTGCTGTTGCACCGGCAACATTTACGTTAATGCTTGCGTCGTTATTCACGTCGCAATTCGGAAGAATAATATTCGTAGTAACCATCCAAACTTCTGGCTGTGTAATGTCAAAGGTTTGTGTATGCACTTCGCCACAACCGGTTGTTGCAGTCACCGTGTAAGTTCCTGGATCGGCGTTCTGCAAGTATTGATTTGTTGAAGTAAATCCTGCAGGACCCGTCCAAACAGAACTAAAGTTAGCTCCAGCGCCAACACTGTAAGGATAGACAGAGCCATTGCCAACATCTCCCTTGTTCAACGGACAAGAAATTCCATTTACCAAAGCATCCCAAGTTATTGCAGTTGTATACGTATGAAGGGAAAGTTCAATATCTCCCACAGCACCATTCCAACCATCTATTTGAATCAAATACAACTGTCCTGCTTCAAGGCAAGAGGTGTAGGTTTGAGAAGCGTAAAGCTCTCCGGCGGAACAACCACCTATCATATCGTCATTCGAACTAATTAAATCGAATGTCGCGAAATTTGCACAGTCAGTTACTTTATACACTGCAATTTGAGTATCAGTGCTGGTGCCTGGATTACACGTAGTCACTTCAAAGGAAGTTGAGTTTGTTGTAGGAATGAATTTCGCCCAGATTGAATTCGTAGAATTTCCTTCACACCAAAATCCGTAAACACCGCAATCGATGCCAGCCGGAGCAAGTTCACCAAATCCCGCAATAGCATCTGTGTTGTTCATCAGCAATGAAGGGCCGTCGGCAGTTATTTCAAGCGCTCCGCATGGACTATCATATACCGGTGCTGTACTTACACCAATGGTAAAGGTCCAAGTGTTGCCGTTGCCACTTCCGCTGTAAACATGCGCCAGTCCACCATTTTCAAATACTTCGATCACCAATCCACCGTCGCCGTATGAGTCAACATAAATCAATTCATAAGCCGTGTTGTTAGTCAAACAAAAAGGTCCTTCAGTAATAACGCTGGCATTTGCATATCCGTTCGCGCTATTGTCCGCGGCTGTGCCTGCACAACCAACATTTAAATTTGCACCTTCAGCCAGAGGCGTTGGGTTGCAGCCCGTTCCCGCCAAATTCAATTGCCAATAATTCTCATAGGCCCAATCGTCTGTGTGCATAACGAATGTCACAGACGTCTCACCAGCGGCGCATTGCGCGAAACTGCTGATTGCAGTAAAAAGAATAAGCGATACAGCGAGTAAAAAAGATTTCATGGCAAAGGATTAGTGGCTCAAATGTAACACGAACAAGCGAAGTCTGAAAACTAAATCGCGAAAAGGCCTTGAATTTAGCGGTTCTGCTCTTACTTTGCATTATGACAGATTATTTGAGTCCGGGCACCATTCAAGAGTTAATGGTTACTTCAATTAGTGAAGAAGGAGTTTTTGTTGGAAATGACCACGAGGAAATTCCTCTAAATAAAATTGACACCAAGGGTGTTGTATTGGGACAAACGCTGAAAATCTTCAGCTACTTCAACGACAGAAAAGAGTTGGAAGCCACCATTAAACTACCTGAAATTCAGGTGGGGGAAATGGGTATGTTTTCCATTTTGAATTCAAACGATTTAGGAGCGTTCATTAATATTGGAGTTGGTCGCGATGTCCTTATTCCAAAGAGAGAGCAAAGACAAGAATTAATGGCGAATCGCAGAGCATTGATTATGCTGTGTTACGATTCTGCGAACCACAGACTTTTCGGAACAACAAAGATTTTCAATCACTTGAAAGAAGAGCCCGATTTCAAACGCGGCGATGAAATCGAAATGACCATTTTCGAAAAATTGGAAGTGGGAAGGAAGGTTATTGTAAATGGAAAATACCAAGGCATCATCTTCCAACAAGAAATCATGAGTCGCGTTTCTGAAGGTGATAAAGTGAAAGGATATGTGCGTAAGATTGAAGGGAAAGATGTGGTGGTGAGTATGCAGAAGGAAGGAGTTGATTTAATTGAAGATGCTGCTGCACGTTTGTTAGAGTTCTTGGAGAACAATGGCGGTTACATTCGTCTGAACGATGACAGCGATCCTGACGAAATTAAAATTCGTCTTCGCATGTCCAAGAAGACATTCAAGAAAGCTGCTGGACTTTTATACAAGCGCGAGAAAGTAGACTTAATGAAGTTCGGTGTGAAGTTGTTGACAGACGGACAGAAGCCAACGCCACGTGACATTGAAAATTGGAAAGACAAGCCAACCGACGATGTGCGTAAGCCATACACAGCGAAGAAATTACCTGTGCCGAATAGACGCATTGGAGATTCTTTTGGGAATCAAGAAAGCAAAGGATATAGAGAAGATAAGAGTGGGGAAGAGAGTGGAAGAGATGTTAAGAATTGGGAAGAGGGGGGAAGAGAAGGTGAGAGAGGGGAAGAAGATATTGCGCGTGATGAACCGCGTGCGCCTAAAAAGGATGTGGGGACGAATGCGAACGGAAACGTCCCGTATACGTCTAAGAAATCTAGATCTTCTTCTTCCAATACTTCCAGACCTTCACGTCCTTCGGATCAGAACCGGGGCCCGCGTCGATAGTCGTTTCCAACTGTTCTTCTGAAAGGAAGCGATAAGTAATTCGCTTCGGGAAGTCGTGCGTTGGATTTTCAAAAATCCATTCTGTTGAAGATGCTTTGGTGCAGGTGAAAGTTGTGCTTTTGTCTGCCTCTAATGGAGTAGCAATATAAACCCAATGATCATTGTCGTAAACAATAACCGAATGTTCGTTCGGTAATTCGTTGGTCCCATATTCTTCGAAGTTCACGTTGTAAAATGAAATGCCTTCAATAACCATTTCATCTTCGACCTTGGTCCATTCTTCTCTTCCTGTTAGTCCAACCCAATTGCCTTGAAGTTTCAATAAATAGGGAAGTAGATCGGTTTGCGCAAACGCATTCATTCCAACCGAAATAAAAATTGCGAAGAAGAGTAGCTTTTTCATGAAGTCTAAAATACTAAATAACTTCTAAAACCAAACCTTTCAAATATTCTCCTTCAGGATGGAAGATGCTAATCGGATGATCAGCCCCTTGGTGCAATTGATGAAGAATCTTCACGGTGCGTCCAACAGAAATAGCAGAAGCCAATAGAATAGAAGTGAATTGTTGCTTGTCGATCACTTGCGAGCAAGAGAAGGTGAAGAGAATTCCGCCAGGTTTAATCTGACGCAAAGCGGCTTCGTTAATCCTTCTGTAACCTTGAATAGCTTTGTGTTTCGCACTTAAGTGTTTCGCAAATGCAGGAGGATCCAATACAATTACATCGTAGTCCTCTTCAATATTTTTCATGTACTCAACTGCGTCTGCTTGAATAAGCTTGTGCTTCGAAGTGTCCAAATTATTCAATTGAATATTGTTTTCAACGAGAGCCAGTGCTGATGCGCTGCTGTCTAAACTGTGAACCAAGTTCGCTCCGTTTTTCAATGCGTACAACGAAAATCCTCCGCTGTAGCAAAACGTGTTCAATACTTTTTTCCCTTTGCTTAATTCGCCAAGGAGTTTTCTGTTTTCGCGTTGGTCAATGAAGAAGCCTGTCTTCTGTCCCTTTTCCCAATCGATTTGAAATTGAATGCCGTGTTCTAGGGCAATGTCGTTTCCTTTTTCACCAACAACATATTCGTTTTGTGCGTTAGGAACGCCTTTAACTTTTTCTCCGCTCTTGTCGTAGATGGCTTTTAGTCCATCGCCCATCACCATCTTCAATGCGTTTGCAATTTCACTGCGGTGCTGGTACATGCCGGCTCCGTGAAATTGAAGCACTGCTGTTTCTCCGTATATGTCTACAATAAGTCCCGGGAAGCCATCGCCTTCCGCGTTAATCAAACGATACAGCGTAGTGCTTTCGGTATTCACCATAACCTTCTTTCGAAGATCATAGGCGTGTTGAATTTTTGAATGCCAGATGTCAGTCGAATACATTTCCTCACCGAATGAAAAGATGCGAACCGCAATGCTTCCTTCAGAGAAATGTCCGATTCCAATTTTTTCGTTAGCCCGCGTGAACACTTCCACTAACTGTCCTTCTTTCAACAATTCAGAAATGGCTTCAATAGCACCTGAAAATATCCAAGGGTGAAAGCGTTTTGCGCTTTGCTCTTTTCCTTTCTTTAAATAGATTTTTGCTAACATGTGGCAAAACTACTCCGAAAACTTACTTGGCCGTGAAATACTTGTTTTCTTTTAGAATCAGCCATCCCTCTGAAAGTGCTTCTTGCACGAGTTCTATTATTTTTTCTTTGTTGAAGGGAACAGGCCACGCGTAGAGTTCGTCGAGTGTTTTACCGGTGAGGCAAGCGTTAAGAATTTCTTTTGTAGTTGGAAGCGCGCGCTTGCGCTGACAAGCATCGCACTTCCCGCAGGGTTCAGCGTCTTCACCGAAATACCGAAGGACGAATTGTTCGCGACAGTGTTCTTGCGAAAGCAAGTTTTGCATATGTTGAAGTTTGGTTTCGTCAATTGCTCGACGCTCTTCGTACATACTTTCAGGAAAGGAAATTTCTTCAGAGGCTACGCGTTGTTTTGCATAGCTGTATTGCGAAGTGGAGCTTGCAGGAAGGTATTCAATGATTTGAAGTTTGTGCAGGTCGCTCAACGAAGTGAGCACTTCATTTTTCGAGCGTTCATTCAACACACTCAACTGATATTCTGAAATGGGAACAGCGAAGTCCCAGATGCTTCCGTATAATCGGAAGAGTGAACGAAGAAAATCTTCGTGCTTCGGATTTTCGTCTACGAACGCGCGAAGTTCATCCTTCGAAGCAATCACGCGAACGCGCGAACGGTGCAATCCGCGAGCGAGAATGGAAATGTATCCCGCGCGTTCGAGTAACAGCAATGAAGCTGAGATGGTGTTCGCGTTGAGTTTACTTCGTTCTGCAATTTGATCGAGGTGTAACGCGAACAATTCGTTCATGCCTGAACCGATTGCAATGCGATGAATATTTGCCAGTGTCTGATAAACCGTTGCAATGTCTTCCTTCGGCGGATAGCGCAGCGCAATATTTTTTTTCAATTGAACGAAATCGCTATCGTTCCAGAGTGCAAGCCCAATGGCAGGTTGTTCGTCGCGCCCTGCTCTTCCCACTTCCTGAAAATAGGCTTCGGGTTGTGAAGGAATGTCGAAGTGAATCACGAAGCGCACATTGGGTTTGTCTATGCCCATTCCGAAGGCGTTGGTGGCCACAATGACTTGCACATCGTTGTTCTTCCATTTTTGAAAGGCGAGATCTTTTTTGTGAAGATCAAGACCTGCGTGATAGGGAAGGGCTTTGATGTTTTTTTCGTTCAGCAGGGCTGCAAGGTCTTCGGTCTTTTTTCTTGAATTGCAATAGACAATTCCAGCGCCTTGCAGCACTTGCATGCGTTCAACAAGATCCTTTTCTTTTTGTGTCGAAAAGAGCGCGTTGTATCCGATGTTTTTCCGAGCGAAGCTCTTTTGAATAATGGTGCAATCGTTGTTGAATATGAGTGTTGCAATGTCGCTCACCACTTGTGGGGTAGCGGTAGCGGTAACGGCCATCACCACAGGGTCTCTGAGTTCCTGAATGAACTTCGGAATGGCTCTGTAGGCAGGTCGAAAATCGTGTCCCCATTGTGAGATGCAATGCGCTTCATCAATGGCCACGAACGAGATGTTCAGGTAACGAATGCGTGCAATGAAGTTGTCGTTTTCCAAACGTTCGGGAGAGACGTAGAGGAATTTGTATTTCCTGTTTGTGCAATCGTCGAGAATTTTTTCAATCTCGAAATTATTTAATTCGGAGGAAAGGTATGCAGCAGGAATTTCTTTTTGAATGAGGCTTTCCACCTGATCTTTCATGAGTGCGAGCAGGGGAGTAATGACAATACAGAGACCTTTATGACATAATGCAGGCACTTGAAAGCAGATGCTTTTTCCTCCGCCTGTGGGCAGCAGTGCAAATACATGTTCACCGTATGCGGAAGCATTAACGATTTCGCTTTGCTTATCGCGAAACGCATCGTATCCCCAGTATTTTTTAAGAAGGTGGAGGGTTTTTGCTTGCATGGGTTAAGCGCAAATGTACGAAGGGTGTATGAGGTAAGAAAAGGTAAGAATGTCTGCGACGAATGTTCTATGAACGAATGCCGTTGGCGAATGTCTTCGACGTTTTTAACATGAGAAACAACGAGGTTCCAATTACGAAGTAGGAATAAAGTCTTCGATTTTCAAATTACGCAGTAGGAATAAAACCGAAGGTTTTCCAATTACGTAGTAGGAATAAAATCTCCGATTTTCCAATTACGTAGTTCCGAGTTAAACGCTTCTTGCTTCACCCTAAAATGTTCCGAAAGAATTCGAATGGAATTTTTAGAAAACGCTTTCTTTCCATTGAGCATATCGCTTACCAGACCAGGACTTACTTGTAGCAAGTGAGCGAGATCAATTCCTTTCATGTTGTGCCCTGCCATAAGTGCTTTGAGCAGTTCATGTGGAGGAATTGGATTGCTTTTTAATTGCTCGTTGTCGTATTTGTCTATTAGTAATTGAAGCAGTTCTATCTCGTCATTAATATCTTTTGATTTCTTCTTTATCTCACCGAGTAATTCAATGCGCGAGCAATATTCGAAGTATTGCTTTTTTGATTTGATGATGGTGTATTTCATTATGTTTCAATATTGCTAACCAAATTTGAAATGATTTCGAGCTTCGCGCGTGTATCGAAGTGAAATCTTCAACGGCTTGTTTCTTTATTAAATGTACTTTCATCAAAGGTAATCGATTTTTTAAAATATTCACAAAAAGTGAATAAATTATAACTGTTCAAACCTAAGGCATGGAAGTAAGATTTACACCAACTTTTATATGCAGGTTATATGCACTTTATGCCTTTGGCGAATGTCTACGACGAATGTTTACAACGAATGCCCTTGGCGAATGTCTTCGACGTCTCTAATTACGAAGTTGGAATTATGAAATAGGAATTACGAAGTAGGAATAAAATCTTTGATTTTCCAATAACTTAGTTCAATGTTCCAATTACGAAGTTGGAATTATGAAATAGGAATTACGAAGTAGGAATAAAATCTTTGATTTTCCAATAACGTAGTTCAATATTCAAGCGAAAAACTACTCAACTCCTTTCCAATTTGCTGTATTCCTTTTATGATTCGAAGCGCTTGTTCGGCCGAGAGAGGTTTAATGCCTCTGATGTATTGCGAGAGTAAAGTCGGATGCAGTCCAATTCTTTCAGCTAGAATTTTAGCATTGAGAATGCGGTAGTGAAGGAAGAATTCTGAGAATTGAATGTGGTACTGAACTTTTTTCCGAGGAGAATCTTCAAAATAGAGTTCTATTGCTTCATCGAGATTTCGCAGTAATTGGTTAATTGTTTTTCCAGTTGAGAAAATCGGCAGCTCATTGGAATAAGCTGAAAAACCAGTTCTTGTTTTTTCAATTTGAAAAATTATTTTTGAAGCTTTCATAATTGAGCAATTTTTTTAATTTTCAATTCAAGTCCTTTTCCCAATTCTTGACTACCATGATTCGGGAAGATAATTATGTCAGGAATGGTGTCGTGTTTCAACTTGACATGCGAGCCTTTTTGTGAGACTTCTCTCCATCCATTCTTTTTCAAAAGCCTAAATAATTCTGAGCATTTCATTGAAGCAGATTTATACGGCATAACAAAAGTAAATAATTATTTACTTAGTCGCGTCGGTTGTTTCAATAAATTTAGATTTGCCCCGCTCCTTCTTATGCAAACGCATATGGGAATAAACATTGGAGAATGCCATTACCGTCAGGATTGAAGGGGTTTTGGGTCTGAATAAAATTGCTTACTTGTCGAAAGTCTTTGAATTTTTTAATTTGAGAAACAACGCAGTTCAAATTACGAAGTAGGAATTATGAAATAGGAATTACGAAGTAGGAATAAAATCTTCGATTTTCCGATAACTTAGTTCAATGTTTTCTCGGCGAATAAACCGCCGGCTCCTCCAAGAACTGCGAAGGCTTTTCTATTTCTGGAAGCACGGTGTAAACTTGGGCATCCATTGCGGCAGCGAGTTTGGCGAGGGTAAGGATTTGCGGATTGGATTTGCCGTTTTCGATTACGCTGAGGTTCGGAACATCCATACCCACTTTGTAGGCCAGATCTGCCTGCGACATCTTCAGTTTCTTGCGCTTGGCTTTTATGTTCTTACCAAGTTGTTCAAGGTATTCTTTGTCGTTCTTCGGCATGCAGCGAAGGAACTTTCATTAACAAAATTTAATGTTATGTATATACATAAATACTGATATTTGATTTATGTTTGTCTAACCTTAAAAAATTAATGCAATTCTTTCCTGAATAATAAATTCAAACTTTATGAAATCTAATAGACTTTTTATCTTCCCTTCTCTTCCCATCTTCTTAACCTCTCTTACCTTATTAGCCGTTCTTTCGGCTCATGCACAGGTTCCTTCATATGTCCCCACAAACGGACTAGTTGGTTACTGGCCGTTCAATGGCAATGCGAATGATGAAAGTGGGAATGGGAATAATGGGACGGTGAATGGTGCGACGTTGGCGGCGGATCGTTTAGGGAGTGCAGATAAGGCTTATTCATTTTATGGTGCAAATGATTACATAGAAATTTCAACTAATAATGGTAGTTTTGATAGTCAAACATATACAGTATCGTACTGGTATAAAACGAACTCGGTACCGTATGTTGGATTTTATCCAAGAGCAATAATCTCAAGATCAAATGGCTCAGGCTCTCCTTCAAATGTCTATGATAATTTCAGCATATTTGAAAGCGGAGGCGCGATTTCGTTGAACTACCAAGGCGTTGGTACTCCCTTTAACTCTCCATCAGGGATTGATTGGTTAACTCAAGTGAATAATGATAGTTGGCACCTTCTCAATGTTACTGTGAATACAGATTCATTAAAAGCCTATGTTGATGGAGTACTGGTTAATGCGCAACCATTTATTGCCGGAATTTCTTTCCAAAACTACTCTTTAAGATTTGGGAAATCTAATCACTCTTATTGGTCTGAGTACAATGGAATTCTCGACGATATCGGTATTTGGAGCCGCGCATTAACGCAAGAAGAGATTACAAACTTATTCAACAGTTGTGTCCCAAGTCTTTATTACAGCGATAACGATGGTGATGGTTTTGGAGCGGGAGATGCTTTGAACACTTGTAGTCCACCGGCAGGATATGTATTGAATAATACAGACTGCAATGATGCTAATGCAAATCAGAATGAAGGTGTTTCTGAAATATGCAATAGCCAAGACGATAATTGTAATTCCTTGGTGGACGAAGGTTTAACCTTTCAAAACTATTATACAGACGCTGACTTTGATGGATTCGGAACCGAAGTTGCTCAAAGCAGTTGTATAGATTTGGGAGCAGGTTACACATGGAATAACACCGATTGTGATGATTCTAATGCAGCGATTAATCCGAATGCAGAAGAAATTGGTTCAAACGGTATAGACGAAAACTGCGATGGACAAATTGACAATAGCATTGAAGAACTTTCGAATCAAATGCTCTTGTATCCGAATCCGGCAACCACCGAACTCAACCTTCAAACCACATCTGACCTTATCGGCACGGATGTTTTTGTTTTCGATGCGATTGGAAAACAAATCTTGAAGCAACAAATTCTTTCAACCAACACAATCATAAATACCTCATCATTTGCGGTTGGTAATTATGTTGTGAAAGTGGGTGGGGGAGTGAAGAAATTCACTGTAGAGAAATAAAGCTCGCTCTGCGAGCGGCATCCGAAATGCCCCCGGGGAACTTCGTTGTTAGAACTTCATTGTTCCTACTCCGTAATTCCTACTTTGTAATTGTAACTGTGTTACACTTTCAACTAAAGGTTTGATCGCATAGCGATTGATTCGAAGAATTGATCACGAAGTGATTGATCTGAAAGATTTATCATCGCAGATGATTGAGAACCTCTTGCACCAATCCGTCTAGCCTCGAAAAAGCAAACCACCGTTTCCCAAGATCTTTCAATGAAGCTCCGAGATGGTAAAGTTCTTTTTCATCGAGAATTAGAAAGCGATCGTGGACGTTTTTCAGAATTCGAATTTCAATTGAGTGGTATTGCGCATTGTGTTTTTCAAGATCGAGTGTGAGTTGTTCAGTTATTCTCTCGGTGTATATGATGCATTGAATTTTTTTATTTCTTTTAGAAAGTTGAAGCAAGGTGTTTTCGTCGATGTAATTATCAATCAAAATGATTGATTTTTTTGCTCGAGTAATGAGTTCGCTTGAGAATACATATGCATCGAAGATTTGGTCATTGAAGAAAATGCCGGATTTGTTTTGGATAATGTCATTTTCTATCGAAATCAATCGTCTAAGAATTGTTGACGATTCAACTTTAAACTCTTCAAGTGACTCTATGCGTTTAATTAGTCCGGAATAGTTTGCTTGAACTTTCCTCATAGAAATAAAAGTTTTTATTATTTCTAGGCTCATTGAAATTGCTCTGTCATTTCTCAGTAAGGTCGCCATCATCGCAATTCCATGCTCCGTATAGGCCCACGGAAGTTTTCGATTCCCACCTTTTGAAGTCACAATTTGTGACTTCAAAGAGGAAAAGTCGGTTTCAGAGAGTTGAAATCTAAATTCAACAGGAAAACGCTTTGCATTTCTTTGTGCCGCCTGATTCAAAACTCTAGTTTCTACACAGAAGAAATGAGCAAGGTCAGCATCTAATAGAACAAAGTGATTTTGAACGAATTTAATTCGATCACCAATTTCATCTTGAAACTTTATAATTTCTTGTGTCATTGCTTTTTTGAACAAAGGTCTGTGTTGGAGCTACATTGCACACCAATTTTTATATGCAGGTTATATGCTGTTTATTCATCACCAGAGGTGATCAATCTGACTTTGTCAGATCAATTCTTCGAATCAATCGCTTTGCGATCAATCGTTCCGATTTCACCGAAGGTTTGATCACGAAGTGATTGATCTGAAAGATTGAACCGAAGGTTTTCCAATCTATATTAGCAACATGAGAAACGTCCGAATAGTACCGCCTGCAACACTTACAGGCATTCGCTTGAAACACCTCAAAGACGCAGCGTGCGGAGTACCCGCTATTACTTCAACCATTAAACACATTGCCGATGAAATGGGCATGATCAAAGGTTGGAAGCTGCTTCAAAAATTAAATCAAAAAGACGGAGTCGATTGCCCAGGTTGCGCTTGGCCAGATCCTACACATAGATCGAAACTCGGAGAATACTGCGAGAACGGAGCGAAAGCCATTGCCGAAGAGGCTACAGACAAGCGCTGTCTACCTGATTTCTTCAACCAACATTCGGTGGAAGAAATGAGCGAGTGGAGCGATTATGAAATTGGAAAAAGCGGACGCATAACCAACCCCATGTTCCTTGAAAAAGGAAGTAGCAACTACAAACCAGTTTCATGGGACTTTGCTTTGAGTCGAATCGCGAAAGAACTCGACAATTGCGCTACTCCGGACGAAGCCGTTTTTTACACTTCAGGAAGAACGGGAAACGAAGCCGCTTTTTTATATCAACTTTTTGTACGGAAATTCGGAACCAACAATCTTCCAGATTGCAGTAACCTCTGTCACGAAAGTTCTGGCACCGCCCTCATTGAATCGCTCGGAATAGGAAAGGGGACAGTGAAACTCGAAGACCTATATATTGCAGATGCCATTTTGGTAATCGGACAAAACCCCGGAACCAATCATCCGCGTATGATGGCTGCGCTTTCCAAATGCAAAGGAAACGGAGGAAAGATTATACATATCAATCCACTTCCGGAGGTGGGAACAACGAAGTTCATTGATCCGCAAAGTCCAGTAGAAATTTTAAAGGGAGGAACACAACTCGCAGATCATTTCCTTCAAGTAAGAGTAGGCGGAGATCATGCACTATTCAAAATGATCGGACATTACCTCAAAAATTTCGAGCAAGAAATAGGAGGGGTGCTTGATCAGAAATTCGTTGAAGAAAAAACAGAAGGGTTCATCAAGTATTGGAACAGCCTCGATGAAGTAAATCTCGACGAGTGTTCTGAAATCAGCGGAATATCGAAGGCGCAAGCTTTCGAAATTGCGGAGCTCATTTCCAAAAAGAAAAATATTATTTCATGCTGGGCCATGGGTCTTACCCAACAGAAAAAAGCTGTGGCCATTATCCAAGAGGTGGTGAATATTCACTTGGTTTTAGGTGCAGTTGGAAAGCCAGGCGCAGGGCTTTGTCCGGTGCGCGGACACTCGAATGTGCAAGGAGACCGCACCATGGGCATTAACGAAAAACCGCGCGAACCATTCCTTCTCGCGCTCGACAAACGATACAACTTCACAGCACCGAGAGAACACGGGTTCGACGCGGTAGAGGCCATTGATGCCATGTCTGAAGACAAAGTGAAGATATTTATTGGCCTAGGTGGAAACTTCGTTTCAGCAACGCCCGACAGTGTATTCACCGGGAAAGCCATGCAGCGCGTTCCATTAACCGTTCACATTTCAACCAAACTGAATCGCTCGCATCTGGTTACCGGAGAAGAGGCGCTCATTCTTCCGTGCCTAGGAAGAACGGAAATAGATATGCAAGAAGGCGGAGAACAATTCGTGACCGTTGAAAATTCCATGGGAATCGTGCATCGCTCGCGCGGAAGCATTGCTCCCGCGTCTGAACTCTGCATGAGCGAGCCCGCAATCGTTTGCGAAATCGGAAACGCTTGCAAGAAGACATCTGACCTGCCTTGGAAAAAGTGGAGAGGCAATTACGATTTCATTCGTGAAGAAATTGAAGCCACCATTCCAGGATTCGATAATTACAACAAACGCGTTCGAGGTGCCGACGGATTCTATCTTCCGAACGGTCCGCGTGAAGGCAAGTTCACAACGCCTTCAGGAAAGGCGCAGTTCAGAACAGAGCCGCTTCAACACATAGAAATTCCAACCGGACATTACGTCTTAATGACCATTCGCACACACGATCAATTCAACACAACGGTATACGGTCTAGACGATCGCTACCGCGGAGTTGAAAACGAGCGTCGCGTGTTAATGATGAACGAAGAAGATATTCTGAAGGCTGGCTTTCAACACAAAGAATTGGTAAACATTATTTCAATTCACGAAGGGGTAGAGCGCAAAGCCATTAAGTTTCACATCATTCCTTACGACATTCCGAAAGGATGCGTGGGGACTTATTTTCCTGAAACGAATTGCCTAGTTCCACTTCATCACACAGCGGAACGAAGCAACACACCAATCAGCAAATTCTTAATTGTTCGTTTCGAAAAATACAACGGAGAAGAGGGATGATTTCAAAAGTGTTGTGGTTTCCAATCAACGTTTTACAGCTTGTATTGGTTGTAGTTTGGACACTCTTTTGCGGAATTTTCGGAATGCTTTTCGCACTCGTAACCAACCCAACGTATTCACACAGAATAATGGGATACTACATTTTTTCTCCTGTTATTCTAGCCATTTCAATGGTTCGAGTAAAGGCCAAAGGTTTAGAAAATGTGCTAGATGAACCTGCCATTTACGCTTCCAATCATGCCTCGCAATTAGACATTCCCATCATCTGCACACGCATTAATCGTCCTATGTTTTTTATCGGAAAAGTGGAGTTGAAAAAGATTCCTATTCTTAGTCAATACATGAAAATTGTGGGAATGATTTTCGTAGATCGAAAGAATCGCGAACGCGCCATGGCAAGCATGCGCACTGCTATTCAAGATATTCAAGGTGGAAAAAGCATTGCAGCATTTCCAGAAGGAACGCGCACAAAAACAGGGGAGTTGTTGCCTTTCAAAAAGGGAATTTTCACCATTGCGAAAGAAGGTAGAATTCCAATCGTTCCCATTGCAGTCATTGGAAGTGCAAAGGCGTTAGCAAGTGGAAGTTTTTTCATGCGTCCAGCAACTGTTCAGTTGCGCATTTTACCCGCTTTGAAAAGCGATGAATTTTTCAATATGTCTATTGAAGAAATGGCGAATCACACGCGCTCGCTCATTCAACATGAAATAGAAAAAGGTTAGAAAGGAAATCCCAATCCTAAGTTCAACACGGGTTGAAGCTTGAAAGAAGATGGAGAGTTGTTCACGTTGGTAAGGAAAGTATTGTACTCTTCTTTCCCCTGCCACAACCATTTTTCTCCGTCTACTTTTAACGGATCTCTTAACGGAATTCCAACATCCATTCTGACAATAAAGAAATCGAAATCGAAGCGCAATCCCGCTCCTGTGCCTATCGCGAACTCTTTGTAAAAACGGGTTTTATCGAATTCTGCATTTGGACGACTAAAGTCTCTTTTCGCTAACCAGATGTTTCCGGCGTCTACGAAGAACGCCGCTTGAAACATGTGCGTAATCTTGAATCGATATTCCGCATTGAATTCCAATTTTATATCGCCAATGTTATTGAACGAACGAACCAGCGTCGTGTCGCGAAAACTACCTGGGCCCAACGTTCGTGCCTGCCAAGCACGCAATCCGTTCGCACCACCGCTGAAATAACTTTTTTCGAAGGGAAGGGAAGACAGATTTTTCAGAGGTATACCAACTCCGACAAAGGCACGAAATGCAAATTTGTTTCGGTCGTCGGATTGCGTGTAGAAGCGCACATCGTGGTCAGACTTCACATATTGTGCAAAGCGAATGTTGTTAATCTCGTAGCTTCCCAAAGAGTCGGTAACTGCGTTTGGAAGGCGTTGGTAAACCGCACGAAGTAAATTGCCCGCCCCTTCGATAATGTTTCCGCGGTAATAAAATGCGCGTGGTTGGTTACCGTCTTTCTGTGTGTTTACCGTATACCCCAAGCGAGAAGCTAAGATCAAGTGATCTTGGTAACTGTTTGCTAAATAGCTATCGTTTAAAGATCCCAACCATTGATCGAAAGCGGCAGATCGATCAATTTTAATGACACTCAATTCAGCCCATTCAATGTCGAAAGAAGAAACCGTTTCCGGATTTTCAATGAAGTTCCAACCGAAACTCACCTGTGAAAGTGTTCGCGTATAATCGGGTCTACGTTGGTAATTCAATCCGGCGCGCAGCGTAGTTTTCGGGTCGTTACTTCGACTCGTCTTCGCTAAATCTCGAGGAAACAAGCGTGGCAATACAAGATTCAATTCTGGACCAATTTCGAAGGTGTTCAACTGGAAGGTGCGCTGAACAATTTGATTGCCGGTGTTCGTTGAGCCATCACCTAACACTTGTGATGCTTCCGCTCCGACAACAGTCTTGAATTCAAAAGACTCTGCCCCGCGAAAGACATTGCGATGTTTGTAAATGAAGTTACCATAGATACCCATGTTACCAGAGCGATTGGTTACTCTCGGATCAAAGCTTAGCGCTTGCTTTTTATTCGGAGCCAACAGAACTTTGACATCGAGCAGGGATTGTCCACTTTTAGGGTCGTTTCGCGGCGATAGTTGAATGTTTACTGTTTTGAAAACTCCTAATTGCGAAAAGCGTTTGTAGGTCTCATCGAGATACCGCTGCTGGTAGAGTTGCGTTTCCTTTACCTCAACACGCCTATCGAGAATTACAGGCTTCACACAAGACAGACCAACACTATAAATGTCAAGACCTTTGTATTGAATAGTATCGGTTGGAATTTCATTCGGATTCAACGGATTGAAAGAAGTGTTAAACGAAATTTCTCCGATGTAAAATTTACGGTGCGGCAATGTTTTTCCAGTGAAATTGCCGTAGCCGTCAAGGGCTTTTTGGTTCAGAAAAGTGACTTTGATGTTAACTTCTTTAGGGGAGGTTACAGTGTCGAGTTGATAGACGATATAGTCTGGAATAAATTCGTAAAAGCCCTCATTGCTCAAGAACAAAGTAATTCTCCCACGCTCAGCATCGAGATTTGTGACACGGAAGCGCTCATTTGGTTTTATCAATGTTTTCAACTGGAGTTTCGGAAACTGCTTTGTTAAGTTAGCATCCTCAGTGGTCCATTCAACATTTTTAATCTTGTATAAGTCCTTCAGTTCAACATGGTAAACCACCTTACTCTTTTTTCCTGCTTTCCAGAATAAACTCTTTTCTGCGTTAATGATGCTTTCTCCGCGAACCTCCGCATTGAAATAACCATTCTTGCGTAGATAAATTTCCATTTGTCTTGCGCCTTTGTTAACCAACATTGTATCTAGTAGCACCGGCGGTTCTCCGACAGTATTAGCAAGCCAAGGCCACAAGCCATTGCACGTTTTTGGGTCTTTGTGCTTTTTGTTTTTTCTCGTTTCTTTGTCGAAGCGTTTCTTATTTATTCTCGCGCAGCGTTTGTTTATGCGTAATTCAGATCGCTCAAGAAACTTTCTCGGAACAAAAGTATTTAGACGCATGTTCAATCGAAACATCAAGGTTTTCCGATTGGGTTTAAGCTTAGTCAAATATAAGAGTTCGTCCGCGCTAACGTCTGTCACAGTGAGTAGGTCGTTTTTATATCCAATAAAATCTACTTTGTGATCTTCAAAATAAATATCTCCTTCTTGCAGATTATTTTGAATAGTACATGACGCATAACTGATGGTTATGAATATGCAAACAAGCATTCGCGAAAACCGACTTTTTCTGAAAATTCTATTTTGCATCATTTGTACAAATATCTAACGCATCTTTGTAGAAATAAAATTTAATGTCCATTTCCAAGAACGAAATCAAACTAATTCGCTCCTTGCAACAGAAGAAATTCAGAATGCAAGAGAATTTGTTCGTTATTGAAGGAAGAAAAGCGGTGGAGGAGGCCCTTGGTTTTGGGAAGAAGATTTTAAAAGTATTTACCACAGATGAAGATTTCGCGGCGAACTTTCAAGTGCCGCTGATTCATTCGCGGGACATGGAACAAATTTCTAGTCTGACTCAACCTCCAGGATATTTGGCCGTTATGAAGCAAGAGTTTCTTGAGTTGAATAGTTTGGTTGGAAAAACATTTTGTATTGCCAATGCTATTTCGGATCCTGGAAATTTAGGAACGCTCATTCGCACGTGTGAGTGGTTCGGAGTAGATGCATTGCTTCTCGACGAAAACAGTGTAGATGTTTTCAATTCGAAAGTGGTTCAAGCGACCATGGGAAGTATTCTTCGTTTACCCGTGGTGAGTTCAACCTCTAAGGAGATTATAGATTTTTTTAGATTGAAAGAAATTCCTCTATTAGCGGCTGATCTGAATGGAACGCCTATACACACGTTCAATGCACCTGAGCAGTGGGCATTGGTGGTTGGAAGTGAAAGTCACGGAGTATCGGAAGAGTTTCTTCAATCGTCAGCAACACGCTTAACCATTCCTTCTTTAGGAAATGCAGAGAGTTTGAACGCGACTATTGCAGGAGGAATAGCGATCTATCAATTGAAGGTTAAAGCCTAGTTATTTGCCATAGAATCCTGCGGGCTGCAATAACGGCTCAAAGACAAAGAATTGAGCCAATCCCAATTCATTGGCATCTGTCTTCGCCCAGAAATATTCCGGGTCATAAGGCGTCATTTGTCCGGTCGCATCTGCTGTCAATTCTTTAGCTTTTTTCAAATACAGAGCGAGTGATGAAGTACTTCCAGCGTTGTTCTTCACGCGTAAAACAAAAGTAGGTGCAATGTTTTTTATGGAGTCCGATGCGCTTGGTTTAAGCATGGTGTTGTACGTCTCTAAATTCACCTTTCTCATGCGCTTCAATAAATCAAAAGCCAAAGCAGTATCGAGTTGGGTGAAGGGAGTGAGAGTTCCATTTAAGTATCGCTCGAATTTCAATTTGTTATTCCCAAAGTAAGATAGTTTGAAACTACTGCCAGGGTCAGTCATGTGCAATACTTCAATTTCAGCAATGTCGTTATTCGGATAGTAGAAAATATCTGTGCTGCGCCATTCCATTTCATCAATGAAAAAACGCGGGTTTAAAAAACCCGTGAACCCTTCAATGTGCGTAATGTATGGTTCTTCACTTCGTCCGTCATTGGGAGTTTCCAATAACATGATGGTGCCCATGTGATCTTGGGTATTTGGACCAATGAAATAGGTTTTGAGCAACTCGTTATTCTTACCATAAATTTTTACTTCTTTTGCTGAAGTAGCCATTACGCTCATCATATTGTCGCGCATTTTGGAAGGAACATTTCCTCTTACACGAACATCATGAAAGCATTCGAGGAGCAGTTTAATAACGTCTTTACGCGCGTTGAATTTTTTATTGATGGTCCATTCGGCGCTTCCGTTTTTTCTTTCCAATAAAGCAACATTACCACTTCTGTCCTGAATGGTTACCTTGGAAACAGAAGCAGTGTCTTCAATGGAAAACTGCATAAAGACATTGTCACCTGTTGAGCTTTTTTTGCTCAGTTTTGGATAAAGATAAAAAGCTGTTCCTGCAAGAATTAAAAACAAAACGAGGAGAAGAAGATTCTTTTTTTTCATATTAGTTCTGCTTGGTCCAACGCTTCTTTCTTGAGAAAACTACAGCGCTTCCGAAAATGGCTAAGACTAGGAGAGGAGAAGCAGTATTCAAAGTTTTCCAGTAGTTTTTTTCGTTTGAAATTTTGACTTTATCTAATTTTCTAACGATAATTCTTTTAGAGCGAATGTCAATTAAAGAATTATTATCAAGCAGATAATTCACACAATTTTCCATGAGGTCTGCGTTATCATACTTCTGCGTAAAGACTGGGTTTGAATACTGATCCAAACAACCGGGAGGTATAGTGTCAAGATGCAAATCCAAAGGCATCGGATACCATTTTCCTGCACTGTATTGAATTTGATTTTTTGCTATATCTGAATCCGCAATGACTATCATCTTATTGAATCCGCTTTCACTTTTATACATCAAGTCTGGATTCTTTTTAAGTTTTTCGGGAAGAATATCTTTTAAAGCACTTTTAAAGTTTCCTTCTATTAATACACCAAGAATTTTATTAGCTCCTTTATCGTCATTAAAATAATCGAGATTGAATCTTAACATTTCCAGGTCAACTCTAGCTGGAGATCTTAATTGTTTTGATTTTTGGGAGTAGGACAGCAGAACAGATTTTTTCACGGCTCCATTGCTGTTAACGGTGTCAATGCTACTTGGGAATTGTGTTAATATAGGGTCTAGATTGGCGCTTATGGGATGAGAATTTTTCTCACTAGTAATTACAGGGAAGAAATAATTGGTTCTTTCTTCGCAAGAGCGCTGCGTGCCAAGAGGGCCGGCATCTAAAAAAATAGGAGCTCCTTGATAATCAATAACCAAGTCGCGATTAATTCGCACGCCGTATTCAAAAAGTGCCTTATTTAAACCAACTTCGTTTGCAATACCAATGGTTGTTTCGCCATTTTTAAGACTATCTAAATTCATCTTCATTCCGTCAATAAGCCAAAGCGTGCGACCGCCATTCATTATGAATTGATCAATTAGATAAATTTCTTTCTCGTTTATGGTATCTTTTGGCCCCGGTATAACCAGAAGGTCATATTTATTTAATCGAATATTGCCTTCCATACTTTCTGTTAAAGCATCAATTTGCTCTTTGCCGGTGGAATCAATTAGTTTTACGGGGAAAATGTTGTAGTTGTCTTTAAGGGAAAATACAAATCGCGCCAATTGCTTCCCATTCAATTCGTCATGTCCCTCTAAGACTCCAACAATAGGTTTAGACCTCTTGAGCGCCCTGTGAATAGTGCTCATGAATTCATACTCAAGATTACTTGAGCTAAAGGCCAGCATTTGGGCATTATCCAAGGCTATTTCGCTCTTTAAAAAATTAACAGGGATTTCCTTGCCGTTTATTTCAAGCAACGCACTTGGCCAGATATATTTATTTGATTTTGCACCATTTTGCTCAAATGTAATGTTAGAGAAATTCAGACCTTTCTCTTTCAACGCGACAAATATTTCATTTCTTTTTTTCTCATCCTTTTCTTCATAGGGATCTATGAATTCGTATTCGATCATTCCATTGCTCTCTGAATTGAGTTCAGCGAGTAAATCGCCAACATTTTCTTCGAGTTCTCTGTAATCGGCAGGAAATTCGCCGTGCAGATAAACTCTTACATAGATGGGAGTCTGAATTGAATCAAGAAGTGTTTGAGTAGATTGAGATAGGGTATATCTGTTGTCTGCGGTTAAGTCTACTTTAAATTTAACGAAAGAAGATATTAGTGCGACAGATAGAAAAATGCCAGTAATAAGCAAGAATTGAAAAATATCAGTTTTGCGTTTATTCATTCTGCAAAAATGCAATGCTTTCCGCGAAAAAAGAAACTAATTTCAGGAATTGTTAACATGCCCAAGCGTCTTTATTGAAGTCTTTCCCAAATTGAAAATTGCATCTATTATCGACAAGTCTTTTTCAAACGGAAATCGATCGGCAAATACCTGCGGATAACTCTTCAACTCAACCGGCCTCGTCCCTCGCGTTTTCCATCTTTCGTCCTCCAAACCTTTCACGAAGTGAATCTTTGGCTCCGCCAATCTTTCCTCCGGAATCTTTGATTCAATCAATCTTTCCTTCGGAATCTTTGATTCAATCAATCTTTCCTCCGGAATCTTTGAAAACCATTTCAAACACCATTCATGCGCCTTCGCGTTGAAATCAAAAAGAAACTTTTCCTCCTTCAAAAAAAGTTCTTCCAATTCAACTTCAACAAAATCATACATGGCTGAATTACCATAAGCACTGCGAATGGCTTGAAGTGCTTTCTTGCCGCTGTATTCCGAACTAATGCGAATGTCGCGAAGGAGTTTCCGCTCCCCACCTGTCGATTCAACCGGTATCGTTAATGTTTGAACACCGTTACCCGTAAGTATGTCGAATCGATTCCGATACGTCTGTTTCTGAAAATACTCTTCACTTAACTCGAAATTATTTTCTGCATACAACACATACCAACTGATAGGGGCGAAGCAGCAGAGTGGAAGGGGAGTCATGAAATCTTTTAGTCTACCAAATGGAAGATACGATCCCAACGAACGTTGTTGCTTCCGTGGTAATCCATGTTTTCTTTCGAGAACCATGTGAACACCGCCTTTCCTACAATGTGGTCTTCCGGAACAAATCCCCAGAAACGACTGTCGGCACTGTGATGGCGGTTATCTCCCATCATGAAATAATAATTCTGCTTGAAAGTGTAGGCCGTGGCTTCTTGCCCGTTAATGAAAATCTTGCCGTCCTTCTCTGCTATTGTATTCCCTTCATAAGCTCCAATGACACGTCCGTAGCGAACAAATGCATCGTGCGACATTTCAATGGTCATACCTTCTGCCGGAATAGCCATGGGACCATAACGGTCGCTCGACCAACTATTGAAAGGGTAGTCTGCAGAATTTGGATAAATAGATAATGAATTCTCCGATGTGGTGTCTTGGTATTGAACAACGCTCGTAAAATCACTCGTCATTCCACGCATTTTGTTTGCCTCGTCTGAGGTCAGTGGCACAAGTAACATTGTGCCTTCTTGATTAACCATTTGAATTTCGCTATTCAATTTTCCAAAATCACGTTGAAGCTTCGAAATAGCAGTTGCAGAAGAAACAGAAATCAAATGATTCCACATCATTCCTGCTTTGTTTTCGATAGCAGATCCATTGATATAAACTTGTCCATTACGCACCTCAAGAGTTTCCCACGGAAGTCCTATACAGCGCTTGATATACATTTCTTTTTTATCGAGCGGACGATAGCGCGTGCCGCCAATTTTTAAGTTGCCTCTTCCTCCGGCCGTGTTTTCACGACACGACTTGCAAATGTTTTTCTCGTTGAAATTATTGCGAGCCATGCTCTCGTATTTAGCCCTGTCAGACAAATACAATTCAACATTGTTGCCAGCAAGCGTTATTGCTTCGTTGCGAAGCAATTCATAATAATTATGTCCAACATAATACGGGTCAACCAAGACAGTATCTCCATTCGGGAAGTTGAAAACCACCGGGTCAAATCGCTCTACTTTTCCGAATCCTGGAGTGCGCATGTATGGCAAGCTGAACCAATCCAAATAGCTGTTCGTCAATCCGCCCGGAATGGCATTGTGGAAGAAGGGAATGGAAACCGGAGTCATGGGTAAACGCGTTCCGTAAGTGAACTTATCTACGAATAAATAATCTCCCACTTTCATGCTCGCTTCCATAGATGGAGTAGGTATGGTGAAGGCTTCGAAAGTGAATGAACGAATAATGCTTGCAGCTACAACAGCGAACAAAATGGCTTCGCCCCATTCGCGTCCCCAACTTTTCTTAACCTTTGACCAAATGCGGGGACCAACATATTTTTCTTCGTTCTTTTTGAAGGCCAATTCATAAAGTGCATACCACGGCAAAGCACCGAACTTCCATTGGTCCTTGCTAGATCGTTGATTGAAAACAATTCCAACTTCAACATTTACAATAACCAACATGATTAGGTTTACTCCCGGTACTAAAAGCAATAAGAACCAATACCAAGGACGGCCAATAATTTTTAATAATGGAAGGAAATGCAAAATAGGAATGAAGCCTGGCATCTTGAATTCCATTCCGCTTCGCTTCATGAAAGCAGGTGTGGTTGCGCATTGAATTGCGATGAGTAAAAACAGTAATATCCAGGGAATAAGATTCATTTTCTATTGATTAGTGAGGCGAAGTTACAAATTCAAGACATCTTTCATGGTATACACGCCAGACTTTCCATAAAGAAACTCTGCAGCACGAATTGCACCGGCAGCAAATCCTTTTCTGCTGTGGGCTTCGTGTTTCAATTCTATCGTATCAATTTCACTAGTGTAACGCACGGTATGCGTTCCTGGAACCTCCGGTAATCGGAGCGCATTTATTCTAAGTTCATTCTCATTCTCATTCTCATTCTCATTCTCATTCTCGCTTTCGAGCTTCCAGTTTGTTAATTTATTGGAATTTTCAAGAATTCCTTCAGCAAGCGTAATGGCCGTTCCGCTGGGCTTATCGAGTTTTGCCGTGTGATGAATCTCCTCAATACCCGCTGTGTACTCTGGGAATTTCGACATAACACGAGCCAGTTCTTTGTTCAGGTGGAAGGTAATCTGAACGCCTATGCTGAAATTCGTTGCAGATAAAATTGCGCTATCTGATTTCATTTTTGAAATGATGTCGTCGTATTGCTCGTACCATGCGGTTGTTCCAACTACTACTGGAACATTTGCCTCAAAGCAAAGCGCAATATTTTTCGAACATTGCTCCGGAGTACTGAATTCAATGGCCACATCGGCTTCGCTCAGTGTTTCAACGATTGCCGGATTTTCAGAATTGAATTTCCCAACGCAGGTGTGTCCGTATTCAGAAAGCAAGGCCTCAATGGCTTTGCCCATCTTTCCGTATCCCAACAATGCAATTTTCATTAGTGAAGATTTAAAGTGAATTGAAGTCCAGTAAACCTTGGAGAGACAACAGGTGTATAATTCAACGAAAGGTTCGGACTCACATCGAATGAGAATAAATGAGCGTCGACATTCGCATCTATTATCTGAAGTGCATAAACGCCGAGCAAACTCATATAACTAACGTCGAGCAGTTTTTTGTACGCAAGCTGGTTGGTATTAAGCGCGGTATTGGAAAGTCCTGCAGCTCTTCCGGTCGGATTTGTCAGCGGGTCGGTATCGTTGAAGGCAATGTAGGCGTCCTTCCAGAAGTGGTAGTTTTTTGTGTTGTCTGAAATGAAGTAGATACAGGTTCCTAATCCGGCATAAACAATGGGCGCTTTCCAATATTTTTTATTGAAAATTTGTCCGCTTCCCGGAAGAACAGCAGACAGAACAGTTGCTTTTAAAGGACTGTGCGGCTGATTCCACTTCAATTGAAATTTGGAACTGTCTGAAACAGCGACAGCATTGCTTTGGGCAATGCTGTTCAACGCAATGAGCATAAGAAGTGCGATGAACGCGTGCTTCATAATTTTTAGTTAAGTCCTAGCATAGAAATGATGCGCTCTAAATCGTCGTCTGTTGTAAACGGAATTTCCACTTTTCCAATGCCACCTTCATTTCGAGTAACCTTTGCTTTCTTTCCGTAACGTAATTTTAAATCGGCTTGCATCTTCTGAATTTCAAGCGGCATAAGATTCGCTTTCGAGGCGAATAATTTCGGAGCATCGTCTTCCTTCACCAACTCTTCCACCTTGCGAACGCTTAAATCTTTTTCAAGAATTAATTTGAAGATTTTCAATTGCTTGCTTTCCGGTTCCGCATTAATCAATGCACGCGCATGTCCCATGCTAATGCGCTTCTCAATAATTCCAAATTGAATTTCTGGAGGAAGGCGAAGCAAGCGAACGTAGTTAGTTACCGTTGTTCTGTCTTTACCCACGCGGTCTGCAAGCTTGTCAGTTGTAAGGCTGCACTCTTCCATTAAACGTTTGTAGCTAATGGCAATCTCAAGTGCGTTCAGATTTTCACGTTGAATATTTTCCACCAATGCCATTTCCAACATGCCTTGGTCGTCTGCTTCACGCAAGTATACTGGAACCTCGGTAAGGTTTGCCATTTGGCTTGCACGGAAGCGTCGTTCCCCCGAAATGATTTGGTATTTCTGAGAAGAAACTTTGCGCACTGTTATCGGCTGAATAAGTCCGAGCTCACCAATGCTAGTAGCCAGTTCTATTAATGCGTCGTTATTGAAGTCCTTACGCGGTTGATAAGGATTGGCTTCAATTTGAGAAATGTTCAATAAGGTAATTGGTCCAGCCACGTGTCCCACCTCTTTCTCTCCAGTTGGAGGCGCCGCTTGTGAAACGAGTTCACTTTTACTAGACATCGGAGAATGCTCCAATAAAGCACTTAATCCTCTTCCTAATGCTTGTTTCTTACTCATGATCTACAGGAATGTATTTTTCGTCGCTGCCCATTTTCGTCAAGTTGTTCTTTTGAAGAAGTTCGCGCGCCATATTCAAATAGTTCACCGCTCCCTTACACGAGGCGTCATGCATAATCACCGTTTGACCAAAGCTAGGCGCTTCTCCCAATGTAGTGTTGCGGTGAATTAAAGTGTCGAAAACCATCTCTTGGAAATGCATGCGCACTTCTTCAACCACCTGATTGCTCAAGCGCAGACGGGTATCGTACATCGTTAACAGAATGCCTTCAATGGTTAATTCTGTGTTTAATTTTTGTTGAACAATCTTTATTGTGTTCAGTAATTTTCCTAACCCTTCTAAAGCGAAATACTCGCATTGAACCGGAACAATAACACTCGCAGAAGCTGACAAAGCATTTACAGTTACCAATCCTAAAGAAGGAGAGCAGTCTATAATTATGAAATCGTAATCGTCCTTTATCTTATTCAATGTGCCACGAAGCATATACTCGCGGCTAGGCATATTAATAAGTTCAATCTCGGCTCCAACTAAGTCAATGTGGGAAGGAAGTAAATCAAGATTTGGACTTTCAGTAGTAATAATGATGTCGCGCGGATCTACATCGTTAATTAAGCACTCGTATATGCTTGTCTTAACCGTATTTGGATCCACACCTACACCGCTCGTTGCGTTGGCCTGTGGATCGGCATCTACCAATAAGGTCTTAAATTCTAAAACGCCCAATGCAGCAGCCAGGTTAATGGCAGTGGTGGTTTTTCCAACGCCGCCTTTTTGATTTGCAACGGTTATTATTTTTCCCATGATATCGGGGTTTTTAGGTTCTTTTTACTTGTTTCACGCGTGTTTCACACGTTTAGCGAAAGTACGTTGCTTTATCTTCAGGAACTTTTTTTTTCTGAATGAAGTTTTACACACCACCTTTGTGCATGGAGTGTTAATAGACGTGTATAACTTTTTTAATTCGCAAGGAATAAGGAGTTTAGCTTTTTGACGAATGCTCGAAGTAAAACCAAATTATAGAATATGATAGAAATTCAAGAGAGCGCTGAATGGCTCAGCAAAAGGGGAGTAGGACAGGTAGATGTGGGGATTGTTTTAGGGACTGGTCTGCACGGACTAGCAAGTAAGATAACTGTGTTGAAGGAATTTAGCTACAGCATGATTCCAAATTTCCCCATTGCTACTGTTGAGTTTCATTTTGGGAAATTGATTTATGGTGAGTTAAACGGGAAGAAGGTTCTTGCTTGCGTTGGCAGGTTTCACTATTATGAAGGTTATACGATGGATGAAGTGGTATTGCCCGTTCGTGTCATGAAATTACTTGGAGCGAAAGCCATACTCCTTTCTAATGCAGCAGGGGCATTGAATCCTGATTTTGCCTTGGGTTCTCTCATGCTCATCGAAGATCACATTAATTTACAGCCCGAGAATCCGCTTCGCGGTCCGAATCATGACGAGCTAGGAGTTCGTTTTCCAGACATGCTTGAACCCTATAGTATAAAGTTGAACAATCTTCTGAAGGACATAGCCGCTGAGAAAGGGATTGTTCTGAACGAAGGGGTATATGCCTCTGTTCCCGGTCCCAATTTGGAAACCCGCGCGGAATATCGTTTTCTTCGCACCATTGGGGTAGACGCGGTGGGTATGAGCACCGTTCCTGAGGTTATTGCTTGCGTGCACATGGGCGTTCCGTGCTGTGCGATAAGCATACTAACGGACGCATGTGATCCTGCTCGTTTAAAGAAAACTAGTATTCAAGAAATTATTGCTATTGCGGAAAGTAACGAGACTTATTTAACCGATTTGTATTCAGAGCTAGTAGCTCGAATATAGTTTTCAATAATTCGATAATTTTTTTTACACAGCCCGTATTGTTATATCGGGCTTTGTTGTATTTTCACCTTCGAAATTTTGAAAACCAATTAACCATTATGAAAAAACTCTACGTTTTAGCTCTTGCGATAGCAACGTTTGCTTCCGCATCTGCACAGACCTTCACAGCGGGAACGCTTCCAGGGTCTTATTACAGCGGAGGTGTTACAGGCGTTTGGGATATGAACAAAGATGGATTAAACGACATCGTTGTTCTTGACCAAAGTAAAACACTTCGCATTTTATACCAACAAGCGAACGGTTCTTTCACGCAAGTGAATGCCGGTACTCAATTGGGTGCTTCTCAGTGGGGAATGACTGTGGGTGATATTGACAACGACGGTTACGGTGACGTAATATGTGGTGGTGGTTATGATAACCTTCACGTATACAACATTGACGCGGCAGGCACTGCTGTGGAATCAACACTTCCAGTTGGAATTTTCACTCAGGCTTGTACGCTTGGTGACATGGACAACGACGGATGGTTGGATTTTTTCGCTTGTCACGATGATGGTGCTTCTAATATGTGGAGAAACGACGGTGCAGGTAATATGATTCACCAAGCTAACTCTATCATGTTAGATGGTGCAGGTAATGTAGTTTTAGACTACAACCTATACGCTGGTAACTATCCTGGAACATCTGATCCGTTAATGTCTGGTAACTACGGAAACGAGTTTTCTGACTTTGACCGTGATGGTGACCTTGACTTATTGGTTGCTAAATGCCGTCAAGCGTCAAACGATCCTTTGGACAAGCGTCGCACAAACATACTTTTCGTTAACGACGGAAACAATGTATTTCACGAAGATGCTGCAGCTCGCGGTCTAGTGAACTTGCAACAATCTTGGACTGGAACTTTCGGAGATATCGATAACGACGGTGACTTTGATTGTATGATGACTACGCACAGCGCTACCTTGAAAATTTACGAGAACAATGGCTTAGGATATTTCACAGATATCACAGCAGGTTCAGGATTAGACAATGTGTCTGGATTCTTTATGCAGGCTCAAATGACTGACTTCGACAACGATGGTTTCATTGATATTATTTATGCAGGTGGAACTTTCGGGTACTTGCACAATAACGGAAATCACACGTTTACTTCAATGACAAGCTCATTCAACAACCCACAAACCATGCATGGTTTCGGATTGGGTGATTTGAATAACGACGGATTTGTTGACGTTTACGCTGGTTATGGAAACTCAAACGGTTATGTAACTCCAAGTAACGTTGCTGATCGTCTTCAAATTAACGGTGGAAACAATAACCATTGGGTTGGATTCAATTTGGAAGGAGTAATTTCAAACAAAAATGCAGTAGGTGCTCTTGTTGAAATTCACGGTCCATGGGGAACACAAGTTCGTGAGGTTCGCTCTGGTGTTAGTTACGGTATTACCAACTCTAACCTCTTGAACTTCGGTATTGGTTCTGCTACTTCTATTGACTATGCAATCATTCACTGGCCTGCTGGTGGAATGAAGGTAATTACAAATCCAGCTGTTGATCAATACCACAACTTTGTAGAGGTTGATTGTACAGCTCCTGTAGCTTCAATTACTGCGGGTGGAAACACTCAATTATGCGCTGGTCAGACGGTAAACTTAACAGCTACTGCAACTGGAAGCAACTTCATTTGGAGCAACGGTGCAACAACCAACACAATCACTGTAGGTGACGCTGGATTGTACACTGCAATTGCTTACGATGCAAACGGATGTGCAGGAAACTCTAACGCAATTACTGTTGCTGTTAACACAACCGTTTCTACACCAACAGTTACTGTGGCTGGTGCTCTTGATTTCTGTCAAGGATTATCAGTTCAGTTAACCGCTTCTACAGGTGCTAGCTACTTGTGGAGCAACGGTGCAACGTCTCAAACAATTGATGCGACTTTACCAGGTGACTACACTGTGCAAGTTGAAGGTGGTTGTGGAATGGCTATGTCTGCTGCAACAACGGTTGTAGTTTATGCTGCTCCGGCTGCACCAACATCTGCGGATGTTACAATAGGTGCTACTGGTTTAACAGCTGATTTAACAGCTACAGGAACTAACCTTCAGTGGTACGACGTTGCAACTGGAGGATCTCCAATCGCAACAGGTTCAACATTTACTACCCCAACAATCACAACTTCTCCAACTTCATTTTGGGTTGAAGATGTTGCAACATACGGCGGTGCTGTAGGAGTTGGTGGTAAGACAGCGAACGACGCTTTAAATGGCGCTTACTTCACAAATACACCAACAAACTTTAATAAGTTCAATGCTTTGGAAGATGTTATTTTGGATAGCGTTTATGTTTATTCAAATGCACAAGGTCTTCGTACAATTGAAGTGGTTGACGCTAACTTAACTGTTATTGCAACTGCAACTGTTGACATTCCTAACGGAGAGTCATTTGTTCCTTTGAACTTCTTTGTTCCTGCTGGAACAGGCTACGGTTTGAGAACCTCTACCGCTAACCCTGGATTGTGGAGAGACCGCGACATTTCTGTTGCTTCTCCTTACCAATATCCATATGATGTTAACGGATTAATCAGCGTAACAGGCACTACAGTTACCAACGGTAACCAAAACCAAGACGGTGACAACTACCATTACTTCTTCTACAACTGGCACGCACATACTCCTTCTTTCGACTGTCCTGGTCCAAGAGAAGAAGTTGTTATCTCAATCGTTGGAGTTGAAGAGTTAGAGACTATTTCTAACGTAGTGGTATTCCCGAATCCTGCTACCGACCACTTAACTGTTCGCTTGAACAGCACAAAGGGCGGTGCAATGAATGTTAATCTTATCGATGCAGTAGGTAAAATGGTTCAAGCGAAGCAAGTTACTGTAAGCACAGGTACTCAAAACATTGAGCTAAACCTAAACGGTATTGCTCCAGGTATCTACGAATTGCAAATGGTGAAAGATGGTAAAGCATCTTCTACACGTATCGTCGTTCGTTAATAGACTTTTTAGCATAGGAAAAGGGGCCGAGCAATCGGCCCCTTTTTTATTTGTCAGTGTTCGCTGACAGGTTGTCGGAATGCACTGCGTGGCATATTGGTTGAATGGTCGGACGAAAATTATCAAACTATGAGACAAGGAAATATTTCAGTTCAAACCGAAAACATTTTTCCCATTATTAAAAAATTCTTGTATTCAGATCACGAGATCTTTTTACGAGAACTCGTAAGCAACGCAGTAGATGCCTGTCAAAAAGCAAAAACATTGAGCAGTCTTGGCGAATTGAAAGAAGGAGCAGAGAACTATCGTGTTGAAGTTATTTTGAATGAAGCGGACAAGACCCTTACCATTCGAGACAATGGAGTGGGTATGTCGGAAGAAGAAGTAGACAAATACATCAATCAAATTGCCTTCAGCGGCGCTGAAGAATTCGTTAGTAAATATCAAGACGCACAAATCATTGGGCACTTCGGTTTAGGATTCTATTCCGCATTTATGGTGGCGAAGGAAGTAGAGATTATTTCGAAGTCTAGAAAAGAAGCTCCTGCTGTTAAATGGGTATGCGACGGTTCTCCGAACTTCACCATGGAAACGGTGGAGAAAGAAACCTACGGAACCGATATCATCTTACAAATCGCAGATGATTCAACTGAGTTTTCTGAGAAATCTCGTTTGGAAGGAATTCTAAACAAATATTGTCGCTTCATGCCAGTAGAGATTGTGTTCGGTGAAAAGACTGAGCACGTTGAAGATCCTAACGGGGAGGTAGACGATAAAGGAAATGTAAAGCGTGTTGAGACGACCGTGGATAACGTGATCAATTCAACAACGCCCCTTTGGACCAAGAAGCCAGCCGATCTTCAACAAGAAGATTACGAGACGTTCTATCGTGAATTGTATCCGTATTCCTTCGAAGATCCGTTGTTCCACATACACATCAACGTAGATTATCCTTTCAACTTAACCGGAATTTTATTCTTCCCGAAGTTGAAGGCGAACATGGAAAACAACCGAAACAAGGTTCAGTTGTATTGCAATCAGGTATTCATCACAGATGAAGTGAAGAACATTCTTCCTGACTTCCTTACGTTGCTGCACGGTGTAATCGATTCTCCAGATATTCCGTTAAACGTGTCGCGCAGCTATTTGCAAGAAGACGGAAACGTGAAGAAGATTTCAGCACACATCACCAAGAAGGTTGCCGACAAGTTGAACAGCATGTTCAATGCAGACCGCAAAGATTTCGAATCGAAGTGGGACGATATCTCCGTTTTCATTCATTACGGAATGTTGTCGGAAGAGAAGTTCAACGAGAAGGCAATCAACTTCAACCTTTTCAAAACAACTGAAAATGAATATTTCAATTTGGAAGAATTGAAAGCGAAAGTCGATGTCCTTCAAAAAGATAAAAGTGGCAACACGGTTGTGCTATACAGCAACGATAGCCAAGCGCAAGATTCATTCATAGCTTCAGCAAAAGATCGTGGGTATGTGGTGATTGAAATGAATTCGCCGTTAACGCCACATCTGATTTCCCAAATTGAATCGAAAGATCAAAGCTTGAAATTCAAGCGTGTCGACAGCGATGTGTTGGACAAGTTGATTGAAAAGGAAGAGAACACAGCGTCATTGCTCACCGAAGAAGAAAAAACGGCATTGAAGCCATTGTTCGAAGAGAACCTCGATACCAAGTCATTTAATGTGAGTTTTGAAAACATGTCTTCAACGGAAGCGCCAGTAACAATTGTGCAGAACGAATTCATGCGCCGCATGAAGGAGCAGAGCGCATTGGGCGGTGGCGGAGGAATGAATTTCTACGGAGAGCTTCCAGATAGCTACACGATTGTCGTGAATTCGAATCACCCTTTGATGCAGAAGATTAATGCCGATAAAGAATCAGGTAAAGGTTTGGCGCAACAAGCGGTTCAATTGGCCATGCTTTCAAAAGGTATTTTGAAAGGCGCCGAATTAACCAAATTTATTCAAGCCAATTTCGAATCGTTAAATAAATAATTTGCTTAGCAAGAAAAAAAAGAACAACTTCGTTCAACAATAAACAAAAATGAAATCAAACAAAGTGTTAATGGCTCTGCTCGCTGTAGTCGGAGTTATAGTTTTGGGATATGGTATTTTCTATTTTTATGGAACTAGCGTATACAGCGGAGCCGTTGAGAAACAAGAAACGGTTAACGAGAAATGGGCGAACGTTCAAACGGCTTATCAACGTCGCGCCGACTTGGTTCCGCAACTGATAGCAACCGTAAAAGGTGCTGCTGCGAATGAAGAGAAGATTTTAATGGAGGTTACCAATGCACGTGCTGGTATAAAGAGCGCTACAACACCGGAAGAAATTCAACAACAGGGAAGTATTATCAATCGCAACATTCAAGTAGTGTTCGAGAAATACCCTGAAATTCGCAGCACTGAAAATTTCGGAATGCTTCAAACACAACTGGAAGGAACCGAGAATCAAGTCAAAACAGAACGCGATTATTACAACGAAGCGGTGAAGGAATTTAACAGTTACGTTCGTGGATTTTGGAAGCACAAGGCGCTAGGATTGGTTGGCGACGACGATGAAGAATTCAAAGTTCGTAAGATGTTTGAAGCAGACGCAGGAAGCGAAAACGCGCCTAAGGTTAGTTTCGAATAATGGAATTTTTCTTCGAGGAACAATTCTCTATTCAGGTAGAGAAAGCCATTGAAGAAGCAGAGCTGCTCACTTCGGCAGAATTTAAATTGCACATTGAAGAATCGTGCAACGAAGATTTGCTGGACCGAGCAGCTTTTGTTTTTTCAGAATTAGAATTGCACAAGACCGAGAAACGCAATGCTGTTCTGCTATACGTGAGTATCAACGACAGAAGGGTGTCGATCCTTGCAGACGCAGGAGCGAAGACGCACTTGTCGGAAGAATTACTTTCGGAAATCCTTTCCTCATTAATCAATGATTTTAAAGGGAATCAATATGCCCAAGGAATAGGCAAATGTTTCCTAAGCATTGCTTCAGCATTAAAATCATATTTCCCTTATCAAGAAAACGACATCAATGAAATTAGCAATACAGTCAGCCGTTAAGTTCTTTCTTGTCGTTGTCTTTCTTGGATTATTCTCCAATATTCAAGCGCAAGATTGTTTTCCTCAAAAAGATGATCGTCGATTAGTCTACGATGGCGCAGGAATGCTTGCAGCCAATGAAATCCAGTTGTTGGAAGACAGCTTGCAAAATTTGGCTCGCACAACAGGAACGCAAATCGTGGTGGTAATTGTGGAAGACTTATGCGGATTTGAACCTTATGCCTTCGCTACGAAGCTCGGAGAGAATTGGGGCGTTGGTCAAGCCAAGCAAGACAATGGAATAGTATTCCTCATTAAACCGAAGCAAGCGTCTTCCAAAGGAGAAGCTTTTATTGCAGTTGGAAGAGGACTGCACGGAACCATTCCAGATGCAATTTCATACACGATTGTCGAAAACGAATTTATACCATTAGCGAAACAGAAAAAGTATTTTGAGGGCATTTCGAAAAGTGTTCAAGTACTTTCCGATTTGTCTCGTGGAAAATATCCAGCAAGTGCATACGCTCCGGAAAAGAAAAACAACAAAGGCGGTATACTGGGTGCAGTCATTTTCTTTCTTGTCATTGCCGGTGTTTTCTTCTTGTTTAAAGTGAAGAGCACACGTCAATATGCTCGCACAAACAACCT
>Ga0114967_10000203_pt1 | contig 49824 bp, 47 predicted proteins | sample M_130628_MF_Meta_FD_92639 | JGI IMG/M metagenome (GOLD analysis project Ga0114967, IMG submission 92639) | Freshwater microbial communities from Lake Montjoie, Canada to study carbon cycling - M_130628_MF_MetaG | ecosystem: Environmental > Aquatic > Freshwater > Lake | place: Lake Montjoie... | reverse complement strand
TTATTTAGAACGACATTTTATTTAGAACGACATTTTATTTAGAACGACATTTTATTTAGAACGACATTTTATTTAGAACGACATTTTATTTAGAACGACATTTTATTTAGAACGACATTTTATACGTCTTCTTTTATTAGAAAATGATTTTCTTTTGTTTCTTCTTTTTATGGAAGATTTAGTAGGTGTATATTTTCTTTTTCTTTTTTTAGACATAGACCCACCCTTACTTGAAGATGGCCATCCTTGGTCAGGAGTTTTAGGACGTGGCAGTAAAGATGGATCATAAGGTAATGTTATATTACTTTTAGGTGCTAAATAACCATCAGCTAATTGTTTTAATTTAATAGATAACTCTTGAGGTTCAAATAAAAATAGACCTAATTTTGTCATCAAATTATGATATTGTCTTCTTAGATTGGTATTAGAAACTAAGACACTATTATTATTTAAATCCATAGTCCAAACTGTATCACCTCTAAATTTAAACATAGCAAACAAAATAGAATCAATAATTAATTTAATAAATTCATTTTCAGTTAATACAAAGTCAGTTATATTAGAGGGGGAATCATGGAATTGAGAGAGGTAAAATGCTAAATTAATAGAATATGTATTATTATTAGAATTATAGGTAACTAGATTATTAGATTTCTTTTTTAGCCTATTATAACAAGTATTAAATATTTCGCAAAAGGTGTTTTCTTGAATTGGAGTCAATCTATGTAATTGGTCAGTTTCTGATAGGGATCTATTTAAGCTATTTAATTTATCAATTGAATGGTTCAAAATAGCAATAATCACTGAATTTTTAAAATCTTCATTATTAGTTTTAACACTCATACTAACATAAAGTTATATTAAAAAATAATTTATATAATAAATATATTACTAAAATTATAGAATAAGTTGTAATCGTATTTTTTTCTTAAATTTTTCTTCATCATTAAATAAAAATAATTTGAATTTATGTTGTGTATAATTATCAAATTCATGATTAATAATAATTCTAGATGAAATACGTAATTCAGATATAAATACCATATATTGAAAAAAATTATTATCAGTTATACTTTTATCAAAACAATATCCATCATAAATTTTATCAATAACAGAATCATTATTAAAACACATTTCCAACAAATTACAGTCATTTTGAACTTGTCTAATGGAACGCATCGTTGTATTAATATAATCAATTTTTGAAATCCATGTAGAATAGAATTGAAGCGCATGTTCTGATAAAAAAATTAATTGATTATTGATTTGAAATTGTATCATATTTAGAAGATCAACAATTCTTCTAATAGGAGAAGTAATATGAATATATGCTTCTAATTCAAGTGTTTCATGTCTACAAAGTTGAAGTAAATTTTCTTCAGGATACGATTCAATATTAATATATTGACCAGATGTACTACTAAAAATTTTAAGAAATTGGCAAACATCTGTTGGTAATGATGAAGGTAAACAAACCGAGTGTTCTTTTTTAGAAACACACCTAAAAATACCATTTTTATTTTTTAATAATTCTTTAGCACAATGATGATTCATAAAAATCATTAAATATGAAACAACGTCATGACTATCGTGAATAGAAACGTATTTATATTTGCTGGATAAATTAGTAGTACTTTGTAAAAGATGTATATAGTCTAAATCATTTAATAAAGCAGGTTCTTCATAACAAAAATTTTTAAAAACTTTGATAAGACAATTCGCATAATTAATAGAAATAATATTGTAATCATTATCAAAAATTATATCCATAGTAAAAGCAAAGCGTCTAGCATTAGATTGTAAAGAGCATAAACAATCAGATAAAATGTTAGGTAACATAGGTATTTTCCTATTGGGAAGATAAATTGTAGAGATGCGTTCAGAAAAGGCGGGCCAAAGATTTAGGCAATCTAGCCATATAGAAACATTGGCGATATAAATACTAAGCAGCGTTTTTTGTCCATTAGAGCCTAAACTTTTAATGCTAAAACCGTCATCAAAATCTTGACTTCCAGACGGATCAATAGTAAATGTTTTCCAAGAAGTGCGATCTTCAATATTTGGATACTTTTTAAAAATATCAGTTATAAAAGAATCATGAATATGAGCTTTTTGTTTAATAGAATTTGTGGTAGTTTTATTGAATTCTTTTAAAGATATATTCAGATTTTTACAGTAAAGCTGATATTCATAGAAATTATCAATAATATCAACAGGTCCAATGGTTAGAGATAATATACCGCGAGGATGTTTTTCTAGCCAGTTATTGAAACGGATAGTTACGTAAAGATTATTAAAAACTTTAGAAAAGCCCATTTGTTTGATTTCATATGGTACAAGAAAGATAGGAATTGATGTATCGTTTGGAACACATTTATAAAGCAATTTGCCTTCTTTAAAAGAGTTTTTATTTTCACGACCATATGTTTTGTTGTTATCAAGAATAAGTACAGCAGCTATATTTTCATTGGTTCTTATATTAGATTTCACAATTTCTACTTTTCCTTTATTATATATAAATACGTCATCATTTAATAATTTATGATTTATTGGATTTAAATCATCAATCAATATGGGTTCCATAGTAGAAGCATTGTACACTTGCCACGTTTCATAATTTCTATTGGCAATTTTTATTTTGTATAGTGTCATATTTATACCTGATTTATTATATAATATGTTTATATTTCTTTAAGTAGTTTTAATAATTATTTTATTATTTTATTTGTAAAAATAATTATATTCGTTTAATTTATAAAATGTCGCGAGGATCTCGTCTTCCTAATTTTGATTTTGCGGGTTTTACTGATCCTGCTGCCGCTTATGGTTCTGGTGCTGGTATTGGTGATGGTGTTCCTACTATTGGTGGTCCTTTTTCTGATTCTGGTTCTGGTTCTGCTGCTTATCCTATTACTGGTGGTGTTGCTTCTGTTAATGGTTTTGGAAACGGATTAACTCTCGGCGACATAAACAAAAATGGTAATATATTTTTAACTGAAGTAATTCATTTAGTTGAAATTGTGTCTAAATTTGAAGCTATTACTATCAAATCAATATTATCCAGTTTAATAGCTGGACTACCATTTGAAACACCACAATGGAAAACTCTAAGTAATAATTGTAAAAGGTATGGAATTAATTTGGGATTTTTTAAAGATACAAATTTAATTTGTAGTTTTCCTAGTGAAGGGCCAATTTTAATTAGTACTGATGATGGCGCTTTACAAGAAATAGGCCTAGGTTCTACAAAACCCAGGGAGTGTACAACGGGTATTTCAGTTACTGTAATTTGTTCAACCCCTCAAGATTTACAACTAAATCTACAAGGAATGGCAGCAAAAGCTACAACTCCAGTTGTAACAGAAGCAGGAGCAGATACAAAATTTTGTACTGGTAAAACGTATCATAGATTTAATTCAAGGCCTAAATTGAATATGGATTCTACCTTTGGACCAGGAAATAGTCAAAACGTTGTTTATGCTACAGCAGATTTGGGCGACGTAACATTAATGGCATGGAGACTTAGCGTAGTAAACCCAAATATCACATTACAAGAATTAATGACAAATTATACACCTATTAATAATGGAATTAAAATACAATCTTTTGAAACTTTAAAACAAGATATAGATTCCCTTTTAACTGAAATTTTCAAATTAATTAATGATGCTGCTATTGATATCGAACAATTTTCTGAAGGTTTAATAAATGGTTTTAAAAATGGTGATGCTGTGGGATTTGGTTCTGTACCATTTACAGGAGATAATCACGGAGAAATTACTTTAAACTATAATTTTTATTCATTAAAGAAAATTAATATCGATTCTCAAAACATTAACAATAATAAGTCTGATTTATATAAATTAGCTTTTGACTTAGGATTTTATATTTCATATAATATATTTTACTATTTTTTTTATAGTAATGATGGTGAAATTATAAATTATATAAAAGAGTTAATTCAGGATTCTATTGGTTTAGGTCCGCTTCCTAATAATCAATTTAAAGATATATTTACAGAGGGACTCCAAGTGGGATACAACGCAGGTTTGAAAGACGCCTATAGTGCGTCTAAAACATATTTAAAATTTATTCGGTTACAAGGCGTTATTAATCCTGAAGAAAATAACCCTATATTTAATGATGGATATATGATAGGATATTGGATTGGATGGAATTTTATTATGAAAATCAAGGGCTTAAGACTTGAATAAATAATACGAAAGAACCAAAATTAAGAAAAATATTTACATCTTCAATTCCGTAATAAAAATTATAATTATTTTATTTGTAAAAATAATTATATTTGTTTAATTTATAGAATGACACGAGGATGTGATACCGCTGAAGATAAATATAGCGATTTTATTACTACAGGTTCTGGTTTAAGATATAAAGATCTTAAGGTAGGTGATGGTGCTATACCATTAATAGGAGATACTGTCCAAGTTAATTATACCGGTTGGTTAGAAGATTTTGATAGTGTAAAAAAATTTGATAGTAGTTATGATAGACGCAGCCCTTTAGTATTTAAGGTTGGAGTTCTTGAAGTTATTCCTGGATGGGATGAGGGTTTACTTACTAATCTTAAAGTTGGAGGGAAAAGAAATTTAGTTATTCCTCCTATTTTAGGTTATGGTTCAATGGGGGCAGGGGATTTAATTCCATCAAACGCCACTCTTTATTTTACTGTCGAGCTTGTCGGTATTTTAGGTTCTGCTACTACTGCTGATGGTTCTAGTATAGTTATAGATCCTAGAGATGTAACTATTGGACACATCTTAAATACTGGAAGTCTTTATAATACTGAAGTTGCTAGTTTAGCAATCAATTTATCAATATTGGACGCTAGTTCAATACTTGCCATAACAAATACATTAGTTGGTAAACAAAAATTTAATCCACAAAATTTTACAGCAGTATCAGATGTGTGTTCTAAAGGAAATTTTAATATTGCCATATTAGTTAATGGAGATTTACGAGTTCATTTTAGTCCTACTAGTGGGCCTTTAATATTAGTATATAAAAAAGCAGGAGAAATGCCTGAACTATCACCCCTAAAAACCGATATAAAACCCGATCCTTTAGAATTAGATAGTTTACAGAGTTTATATGAACAAGGCGGATTTAGAGATATGATAGCCCAAGCAACTAATCCAGTATCAAAATTAGTAAATAATATAAACAATAGTTTTTATACATGTCCAAAACCATACTTAGGAATCCCATTACCAAAATTAGATGTGTTAGGTACATTCAAATTTAGTAAATCAAAAGAATATATTTTAGTAACTACTAAAATACCAGTGGAAAATGGTTTTATGCAAATTATAGCATATAAATAATAATTTTTTTTGTAAAAATAATTATATTCGTTTAATTTATAAAATGAGAAATTCAGTTGCTGGTTCTGTTGGTGGTGTTGGTGATTCTGGTACTGGTACTAGTGCTGGTATGGGTATTGGTCCAGGTGCTGGTCCTGGTACTGGTACTAGTGCTGGTATTGGTATTGGAGCTGGTACAATTAATATTAGTGGTTATAGTCATGCTGTTCATGGTTATGGTGCTGATGTCAACGTTATTACATTAGGTGAAGTTATAGCTAATGATGGTAGTTTTGACCAAACCAATCATGATAAAGTAGCAGCTATTTTAGCAGCTAGGGTCGCGGCTTTGTCTGTCCAACCAATTGTAAATTTTATTAAAACGATTACAGGCGAAAAAAGTTATGATCAAGCTGATTGGGAAACAATGACAGAATCTTGTAAAAAGGGAAATTTTATTATGGGTTTAGTAGATGAAAGAGGACAATTACAAGCATATTTTGATCAAAATCAAGCATATGTTAAGGGTTCAAATCCTTCAGGAACCTATTCTGGAACCTATATTAATAATTTTGTTTCACTTTTAAAAGCTAAAATTCCTAGTATTGAAACTAACATAGAACATCCTATGTTAATTGAATTAATATGGGATGGTCTGCTTATTGGAGGGTCTTATATTAGGCATTTTATAGCTAATAAGCCTAATTCAAACATTAGTACCACTAGTAAAGCTGTTGAACTTCCTGGTATTCTTAGTGTTTTACCAACCGGCGAGTTTAAATTTAATAAGTCAAGTAAATACGCAGGTGTTAAGGTTAAAATACCTGGAACATCTTTTAACCTTATTGGCGCAAAAGAAATCCCAGGTCCTGGTAGTGTTGGTCAAACCGTTACCGTTACTGGTGAAGATAGTGGTCTTGCTGTTAATCCTATATTTAGTTCTGTTAATCCTGGTACTGATCAAGGTTTTGTTCCTAGTGGTAAGGGGACTTTTGAAGGTGGTAGTCAGGATCTTGGTCCTGTTACCGTTACTGTTGGTGATGGTCCTGCCAATCAAGGTGGTAAAGAAGTAAAAAGTGGCATAACGTTATGGGATGTATTTAGTGCTGGTACTGTTGAAAGTGCTAGTCATGTTGCAACAAGAGCCTCATTATTACGAAGTGTCGCAGGATTGTCTGCTTCTCTAATAGTAAATTTAGTTGGAACATTAGGCGGCCAAAGGGATTTTGACCAAGCGGATTGGTTCCAATTAGGAGCTGCTTGTAAAGAAGGTATGTTTGATTTGGGTTTATTAGATGCAGCCGGTAAGGTACAAGCAATGTTTCAATCGGATGGTAAAGCATATGTCAATGCTATAAATCCTGCCGGAAGTGCGGGTTGGGTTAATCTAAATCCCTCAACTACAACAACATTTGTTGAAGCACCTGGACAGCCACTCCGTGAAACACCTCAGGAAACTGAGGGTAGATTAGGAAGTATAGCTAAAGAAGCGAAAACTCCATTAGGTGTTTCAAATTTTATGGGTACTGATATAGGTTATAATCAATATGCTACTCCTACAGTTTTAGAAAATAGACAAATCAAATTTGGACAACCAGCTTGGTACGCAGGTATTACAGCTACAATTCCTGGATCAACTAATAAAATAGTAGCTGCACAAATGATTAAACTATAAAGATAGTAATTAAATTTATTCTAATTCTAATTCTTCAGAATTAGAAACTATTTTTTCTTCATTTTCATTTTCATTATTTGTTAATACATCAATTAATGAAGAGTCATTTTGTTTTTCAGAAGTAATCGGTATATCTATTTTTTTAGTAATTTTTCGTTCTACATTTTGATTCTGTAAAGCATACATAAAAATTTTTGGACTAATCGCAATATTATTCATATATGTTCTATATTTAAAACAACTAACACTGGTATTTTCTTCAAATTTAAATGAATAATACCAATAAGCTGGAATAAATAAGAAACGTCCAGGGGTTAAAACAATTTCTAAACATTTTATTTTATCAAAATCAGCTTTGAATTTTTCTTGTGGAGTCCAAGGATTAATTGATGATTTAAATTCAAAATTTTCATAATCATTAATAGGATATAAATATTTTGAACTTTTGGGAGGTGCCATTTTGACCCTAATTGAACCTTGTGTAACAACAAAATAATTGCGATAATTTAATTCGTACCTAAAAGGTGTTTCTACATTTTTGGAACCCATTAAAACATCATAATAACAATTGGAAACAAGATATGGTCTTAAAAATGAATCATTATAGGACATATTTTTGACAGCACCAGTTTCTTGTAAAAAGTCATAATTTCCTTCACTAAAATATGTTGCGTTTTTATCTTCATTAAATAATCTGGTCGCTACATGTAATGGGAGAGGAACCAACAACTCAGATGGTCCGCCCTCATCTCTATTGTCTCTTATTTTCACTTCAAAAACAGGATAATTTTTCAATAAAACAGACTTGTTAGTTGTGTTAATAATTTTTTCTCCAAATTCATCACAATCAAATAAAATGGGTTGTCTTAAATCACATATTTCTTCCATTCTTTCTTTGGATGCCTGATCAACTTCATAAATTTCTAATTCATTACTAGTTTTTAAATGAAATTGAATATGTAAATAAAAAAATAATATTATACAAAAAATAAAAAAACCAATTATTATTTCTTTGATACTTGTAAGCATTATTTATAAGAAATAATAATTTATTTTGGATTTAATAACGAGAGTAACTTAATCAATTATTTAATCCATTATTTTAGGTGCTATATAAAATGATACATTACTATCATCTCCTAAACTATATCTTAACAACATTGGATATTCAACACTTAATGAAACATTTATTTTAGAATCTAATTTTGTTGAAGTACACATTTTACAAAGATGATTTAAACTAAATGAAACATTTAAATTTCCATCTTCTTCAATAGCAAATTCATTTAGTTCATCAATTGGAATATTAACTTTTATTTTAGCAGATTCATCATTGGCATTTAATTCTAAAACATTTTCATTACATTTAATATTCAAATTAGGCCCAAATGTATTTAATTCGGATAAAACATCAACAAATTTTTTAGATTCTATTATAAAATCTACATCATATTCAACGTCAGGAATATTTAAATTGTCTTCTTCAATATCAATTAAATCTAATTCAAAAAAGTGATCAAATGCTGATTTATTTTCTTTTCCATTTAAAAAATTAATATATAATTTATCTGGATCAGAATTGGAATCTAAATCTTGAGCAAAATTAATTTCAATAATTTCATGTTTAAGGGCATAATTAATTATTATAGCAAAATGTGTTGAATCAACTGATATTTTTGTATTATTTATACACTCATATTTTGAAAACCAATTATCTTTTATTTGTATATCAGCTAGGCAAATATGAGATTTATCCATACATTGAATATATAACCTTTCTTTTTCAAAGCGCATATTAAGATGTGAACTCCAATTTTTTAATAATTGAAATAAAGCAACAAATATTTCTTGTTTGGATTTGTTTTCTATTGTAAGAAGCATATAATTAAATATCAAAAACTATTTTTAATATTTAATTATTATTTATTTTATAAATGTATTTTACAGATTTATTTTATTAATTCTATTTTAGTTTGTGTTTCTTTATCAACAAATAAGCATATAATATTAAAAATAGTAGAAAAAACAAAAGGAGCATTATATACATAACATTTAGCTAATTTATTAGGATATCTATCTTTTAAAAATGCTGAAATAAATTGTATAAAATCTTTGTGTTTATCAATTTCAGTGATTGTTAATTTTTTCATATTTACATATACTATAAATAGTTCATTTGATTGTAAAATATTATCAATATTATTTGTAATTAATTGTGTAATTAAATTATATGTTTCTTTTGTAGCAAAGTATTTGAAAAAATTATAATCAATGATTAGCGAATTATTTTTAATATTACATAATCCATTTAATATAGAATTCCATTCTCCTTTTTTTATTTTTGAAATTATAGTTTCTTTATTAAAATCAATTTCTTCTCTAAATATTTCTATTTTCGTTTCCATTTATCTATTTAGTTTATTTATAATATTTATATTTTTTTAACTAATTTATTATAATTATTACAATTTATTCATTATTAATGGAAGAATTAAAATCTTCCTCAATAACATGTTTTAAATCTATTTGATCATTATCATATTGGACGTCTTGTAATTCGTCAAGATTTGTATTATCAATTTCTTCAAAATTATCTTCAGTATAAAAATTCATAGATAATTCCATTATTTTTCCATTATTTTCCATTGTTATGTTCTGAATTGATGACAATAATTCTTTAGTTTGAAATAATTCTTGTTTTAAATTTTCTATTTCTAATTTTAAATCTTTATTTTCTTTTACAGAAATAGATTTATTCTGGATAATATTTTGTTTTAATGTTTCAATCTGTTGTTTTAGTAAATTAACTTCTGGACTAGAAGTACTTGTTGATCTCTTCTCCAATGATTCTAATCTTGAAGCAATAGAATCAATTATTCCCTGATCAATTAAAGCCATATTTTCTTCATTCATTCCTTGAGACATATTTAAACCAGAAGATGTCATTTCATTCATATTCATTAGCTTACTTTCAAGAGAACCTAATCTTAAAGTTATTAATGTAATTGCTTGAGGAAGAGTCATTTTTCCAATATTTCCAATATTATTTTCACTTTGTTGTCTAGACTGTCTTTGAGGTGTTCTAGCTTGATTGGCAAACATTTGTGATGAATTTATTGAGGGTTGAGGACCTCTAGTAGGAACAGTTTCAACAGGTCCACTTCTTCTTCTTTGTGCTGCTTGAACAGAACGATTTGCGCTCATTAATATAAATTATATACAATTTGTTTCTTAATTATTTACGCATAGCTAAACATTTTATAAATTAAATTTTTGATACAAGTTTTTTATGAATAATAAAGATTTATTATTAGAATAAAACTGCGTCTCTTTATTATTTGTAATGGAATAAAAAAATAAACTTACAAATACAATATAATATAATAGTTTATAAACAATATTTATTGTTTTTAAATGATATAATAGTATTGTTACGGTAAAAAAATATAAAATTCCTGATATATTCATCACTAATCTGTAATATTCATTAAATACTGAATAAAAGGTTGGATGAAAAGTAGTTTTTACTTTTTCTAAATTAATATTATAAAATAATAATTCTAAATAGGATAACCAGCAAGAATTAAATATAGACCATCCAATAACACTAAATAACGCAATTATTAAATAAATATAAATATCTATATTTTTACCAAATCCCATAAAGAAGAATAAATATAAGGTAGAAAATAAATATATTACTAAATGAAAATATCTTAATAAATAAATATAAATATATTGTGTAATATTCAAATTATTATTTATTGGTGGTCTAGTTTTTTCATTTATTATTGATATAATTAATAAAATAAACGCAGCAATCAATATTTTATAGTATCCATTCATTTATATATTATAATAAATATGTATTGTATTTTTAATAATAGATTATCATTTCTACATTGGCAAGGTAAATCGGATAACAATTGCGGTGTATTATTCAAATTATTTTCTTCAACCTTGGGCAATTTTTCCATATTGTCGCGTTCACTTTCCTATTCTTTAGAATAATAAAATAATTTTTTTTGTAAAAAATCTTTTATAAATATAATGTATAAAATGCCTCAATCTTTTCCCGTTCACGAAAAGTATGTTTTACCAGATACTAGTAGTACTGCTGTTTGTATGACTTCTGAGGCTTTGGAACAAATTTGGAGTGTTAATCTCAATTCTGAAGCTTATGTTGGAGCTGCTTCTTCTGGTGCTGCTGCTACTGGTTCTGGTCCTTTTACTGTTCCTGGTGCTGCTGCTACTGGTGCTGGTGCTTCTACTGGTACTGGTGTTGCTCTTACTGATGCTCTGAATTCTGCTGTTACTCAATTTGCCAGTCTTGCTTCTCAAGCTGCCACTTCTGCTTCTAACGCTGCCACTTCTGCTTCTCAAGCTGCCACTTCTGCTTCTAACGCTGCCCAATATGCTGCTATAGCTCAGGGCTCTGTCAGTTCTGCTTCTCAAGCTGCCCAACTTAACCCCATTGTCATGGCAGCTGCTTGGGACAAAACTACACCTATTTTCATATATCCAATTACCACCGATATACCTACATCAACCCTAAATATTGGTTTTTTTGGTAAATCAGGAGACGATGGTTTAAGCGCTTTAAAGACAAAACATGAAAAACATCTTAAACGGTTACCAGCTATACATATTTTTAGCGCAATATATGAACATCGTGTTGGAAATGAATCACAATTTCCATCTGAAGTAGCCCTGATGAACGATTGTAGATTGGCAAAATTAACTGGCAGTGAATTTTCTTTTGCGTTGACTGATTCTGCTGGAAATGTTATTCATTTTTTTCAAGGAGGTAAAGTTTTTACTCAAAAGGTTGATGGATCTTTACAAATGGGAGGATTAGTAAATTGTGATCCAAAGGAAGAAAAATGCCCACCTAGCAATAAAAAAATATTAATTGAAATCGTGAAAGACAAGTCAATTATTCATTTTTTTGAAAAACTTAAAAATATTGCTCAGTCTTTACATACAAGTACTGTAGATTCTAATAATAAAATAAAACATAAAGTTTTTGGGGGTTTAACTCAAAATAATATGTTAATTACCTCAATGCCAATTTATTTAAGAGAAGTTTCATATGGAAGTATAATGGCATATACTGAAATACAATCAATACCGATAAATAATTAGCTTATCCATTGCTTTGAATATAAAAATAGCTTTTATAGATATTATAACTTTTTTATTTAGAAAAAAACGAATTAATATTAAATTGAATTTTAATATTAAATAAGAAAACATATTTATCATTTTTATTTCTAAATATACCCTATAGAGAAATGGAAAGTTTAGATGAATTAACAAAAACAAATGGAGGAAAAACTGGATTTTTTAAACATGTATTTAACTTTAACGATGAATCTAAATCCGAAATGTTAAATATTGTACAATATGCTGTTTTAGCATTAATCCCAGTTATAATATTAAATAAATTAACACAACGTTTTATACCAGAAGCGGATGATGAAAAAGGATCAATTGAAATTGTAGCGGAAATTTTAGCACAAGTAATTGCTATGTTTTTATTTATATTAATGATTCATAGAATCATTACTTTTGTGCCAACTTATAGTGGAGAAAAATATGCTGAATTTAGTGTAACAAGCATAATTTTAGCAATGTTAGTTATTATATTAAGTCTTCAAACAAAATTGGGTGAAAAAGTGTCTATCATTGTTGATCGTATTATGGAATTATGGAATGGACCAGCTGATGTAAAAAAAGGCAAAAAAGGCAATGTAAAAGTAACACAACCAATTTCTCAAAATCAAATGGCTATGAATCAATCATTAAACTCTGTAGGGGTAAATAGCGGTATGATGGGGTCAACATCTATTAGTTCATTACCACAAAATTCACCAACACAACAATTGCCTGATTATAATCAAATGTATCAACAAGATTCAACACCTTTAGTGGGAGCAGCAAATCCAGGAATGGAATCATTTGAGCCAATGGCAGCAAACGCAGGAGGTGGTGGATCGTTTGGTTCAGCATTTGGATGGTAATAAAATTTTTAATTTTTCATATAGATAAAAAATGGTGATAAATAAATACTTATAATTAAAAATATAATATTAGTATCAAAACTTTTAGAATTTAATAAAGCACTTATTAATACAGCAAAAATTACCAAAAAACTGTCACCTAACAACGCATCAGCACCAACTTCTTTTGCGTAATATTTGAAATAATCAAGCATATCATTTGAACCTTTAGGAACAAAAGTAAAAAATATGAAAAATAGAAAATCAAAAAAGATTTGTACTGCTACACATAATCCAGCAAACGCAGTTAACCCAACTTTTAATCCCAATTTATAAACAATAAATCTTCCTAGTAACATGTATAAAACTCCAATTAGGATATCAGCAATCATTGCGGATAATCTATATTTTTTATACCAACCTTCTAAAGAAGAACTAATATAAAAAAATTGTGAAAATGTAATAAAAATAATTAATAAATCAGCATAAATATTTGCTGTAATAATAGGAACATATTCAAATTTATTGTTAAAATTTATTGTAGGCTTTAAATTGATTGTTTTTTCAATAATAAATGTAATCAAAAAAAATATTCCAACGATTATTATTCCGTTCATATATAAATGAATGATAATAATAAAATATAAATAATAAATAATAAAAATTTTATAAAAAATAATAATATAAAAAAGTTTAAAATATTATTAACATATAATAATTAATGGATGTTAATAATTTGATGTATGCTTTAGATAATGAAACAAATGAAAACATTATGAATTTAACAACGCAAAAAATAATGGAAATGAATTTAAATATTTTAAAAGAATTACACTTGGAGAAATCAATAACATTAAATTATTTAAAAAAATTAAAAGGATATAAATATATAGATGAAATAAATGAATTAAAATATGGCTCATTTATTAAATGGATTCCAATAACAGATCCAAATTATTTACCATTACATTATTGTGGAATAATTTGTGACATAAAAATAACAGATAATGGTGTAATAATAATAGCTAAAAATTTTATGCATCGTCACTATTCATTTAAAATGGATGAATGTTTGATATTTCAAAAATTGACATCACAAGAATTAGTTATTTTAAGCGCATTAGATCATTTACAAAAAGAAGATGAAGAAGATAACTAATTTCTATTATTTCTAGTTTTATTTGTAAATAAGTCGCTAAATAATCCAGGAATAAATTTGCCTTTTTTAATTAATTGAATTTCTGAATTAGATAAATGTTTTCTTTTATTATAACATTTTTTTCCATTTCTATAAGTACAAATGCTTTTGTGTCCTTTGCCATTTTTAATTATAACTTTTTTAGTCATTTTTTTACCACCTTTAAAACTATGTTGTGTACTGCTGAAACTAAATGTCATAATATATATTAATATTTTATAATAATATTCTACTATATTATTATAAAAAATGGAAATAACAAAACAGGTCTTAGTTCATTTATTTCATATAATATTTGTTGGTTCATTATTTTTGTATGTAGGAATAATTGGTAATAAAATACCTTTATTAATGTATCCATTTTTAAAATATTTAGGAATTTTTATAATAATATATCATAGTTATAAAGCTTACGTAAAAATTTCAGATGATAAAAGCGCATGGGTCAATTATATTCATATATTTTTAATAGGACCTTTGTTAATAAAAATAGGTTATGATGGGGATAAAACATCAAGAAAATATTTTGAATTATTATTAATGGCTGGCTTTGCGTCTATTGGATATCATGGCTATTATTTATTATTTTAAATTCTTTAAAAAATATTATATTACGTAAAAATATTATATTATGTTAAATTATAATGGGAGGAAATACTGGTAATCTACGAACTCAAAGAAATCAATCTGGAACTAATGGACAAAGAACTTTAGGTTCTATTCTTGCTAGTGATTCAGGAAATGGTGCTGGATCAATAGCTCGTTTGGCTAAATGGTATGCTATTAGAGGGCCAGCAGATGGTACTCAAGGATTTTATAATAATGTATTTGGTCTAAAAACAGGTAGTTTTGGTAATTTCAGAAATTTTGGTAAATATAATTATTAATTAGAATCAATATAAAATACATATGTTTTTTACACCTTTTCTCATTTCACAAGTTCTTAGCTAGCTTGTAGAAAACGCCCATTTTACTGGACAAAAAATAAGAAAAAATATAAAAATCAATAGTAGGAATTTCACCTACGATGGTCTAACTTTTTCCTCTTCCTTTTGTTCACTTTGGGATGAAGAGGTGAAAGATGAAATTTGAAAACATAATGGGCGTTCCTGTTTTTCTATCCACCACTTTGTTAAGTTCATTATGTTTATGGATGAATTCGCATCTCTACACGATATTTTTATATAATTTTTAATGAAAAAATTATATATAGAAAATAAAATAAATATGTTATAATTTTAATAAATACCTTACTGTTTATCATCACAAATAATGGGGGGGATATTATATGTCGTTATAGACCCAATGTTTTTCAAAAACACATTTTCTTTCGGTATAACTTCAAAATTTATATCAAATTCTATTTCTTCCAATTGTTCGTATATATGTCTGCTTAATTGAATTGTATCTATTTCTGCTGTTGATTGTAATCTTGATGCCATATTTACTGTATTTCCAACAACACATAATCTTGGTATTTCATTTCCTAATATTCCAACACTAACGCTTCCCATATTTATACCAATCCTAATACATAACGGAATATTAGCAGGCGTTTTTATTTTTTTAATTTCTTTAACAATATCTAATGCGAATAATATCATTTCTTTTACCACAACTTTATGATTAGTAGAATTTCTAAAAATATCTCCCACAACCATATAAGCATCGCCTATCGTTTCTATTTTTTGTAAATGAGGATATTTTTTTATAGTATTGTCAAAAGCAGTATAAATGGTGTAAAGTAATTGAAAAATAATTTTATCATCATAAATTTTTGATAATTCAGTATAATTAACAATATCCGTAAAAAGAACACAAATCATATTAAACTGTTTTGCGTTTGCGTTTGCGTTTGCGATATATTCTTTATCAAAATCAAAGGGTAATATTTTCTTTAATAATTCTTGTTCTAATATGGTTTTATTTTCAGGTATTTTTACTAAAAATTGTTGTGTTGTAAAATCAATAAACTTATTACATTGATGAGTTATAATAGCATTTTCATTTTTATAAATTTTTATATTTTTAATCATATAGGATACAAATTGAACAGATTGTAAATCCATGTTATTCAATTGTGTTAATTCTTTCTCATTATAATTATTAACTATGATACATGTCATCATTTTGCTTATCGTATCAGCATAAGAATAATATAAATTAATATTATATTCATTTGTTATTTGAAATAAATCAATAATGTTCAAGAACATAAATATGCTCCATATAAATAAATAAACATTTGTAAATGTTATATTTCTTTTTGTGTAAAGAGTTTTCATAAAAAATAATAGCAATAACCACGAAATCCCTGTTAAATAATAATATGTTATTGTATTCTTATAAGGATAAATAAATACATTAATTGCCACAGGAATAATATGATAATGAATTTTTATATCTTGTAATTTAATAGTATTTACATCACAATACATTTTAAGCATTAATGGTGTAGCGAATAACCACATAATATTTCTACTAAACTCAAATTGACTTACAGTCATGTTATCACTTAAAAATGTATTGATTGTATATTTTATATAAACAAATGCCAACGCATTTGAAGTTTTATTTATTGATTTGTAATCTATTAAATTTGTTATAAGATAAATAGAATAAACAGACAAAACGAATAAATTCAGGTTTGTAATAGAATAATAAAAATTACTATTGGTTTGAATTAGTTCGTTATTTAGTGTTGTAGAATAGTTAGATAAGTATAATTTATTCAAAACAATATCAGCATTACAATATAAGAAAACAAAAAAAAGTATATATATCATACATAATAATAATATTTATTTTTATACCACAATTGTAATTTTGTATTTCTAATTGTATATTATATATGTCTAATCAAAAGAGGATTGATTATAAAGAAACTGCTGTTAATTATTATTTAGTTGAGGATAAAACACAGGAAGAAGTATGTAAAATATTCAATTGCTCTCGCAGAAGTTTAATGCGTTGGGTAAAACAATGCGAAAATGAAGGAAAAATAAAACAAGGAAGCGACCAAAGAAAAACTATCTATAAAATCTCATTTCATAACTTGTGAAAATGGGCGTTTTCTACAAGCTAGCTAAGAACTTGTGAAATGAGAAAATGTGTAAAATATTTATATATAATTATTTATAATATTATTTTAACATTTTTCAATCCATTTTTTATTTAGAACAGCATGTACACTTTCAAGTGCTCCTTCTGTCCATCCTTGTCTTCTACTTACAGCTTCACCAACAACTAACAAACATTTTTCAGGATGTTGAGCTTGATAAATAAATTCTTCACGAGAATTAAATTCTTTTTTATCCAAGGGTTCATAATAATGGGTTCCGATTGGCCAATAATAATGTGTAATTGAAATAATTTTAAGACTATTAGGTTGAATTGCTAATGATTTTTCAACGGATCTTTCAAAAAATTGTCTATTTGATTCAGTATTATCTACATGATCTTTTAAAAGTATAGCATTTTTGTTATCAGTATATGTGATCATATAGACACCTTTTTTAAAATCCATTGGTACTATTTTTTGTAAAGGTCCCGGAACAATGGTATAATAAGGAACATATTGATTCATAATTTCAGCCGATTTTTTTGTAAATTTGGCGTAAACATATAAAAAGGGTTGTCCATGTATTTTATTATAAATAGGAAAAGATGGAAGAAGTTTTTGAACAGTGCTGATTCTGGTCGCGACAATTACTTTATTAGAATGATATTTTATTTCTTTTTCAGTAATAATTTCAAATAAAGATGGATTAAAATTTAATTTATTTATTTTTTCAACTTTATTGGATGTTCTAATATTTTTATAACCAATTTGATTACAAAGCGAATGAATTAGATTAGACCAATGAATATCTAAAGCTGTCCATCCAGGAGCATTATCATCCATTTGATAATGATATAAAACTTCATAAGCATCTTCTTCCTCATAATCACGGTATCCAGCAGAAACAATAAATTTATTATAATTTTCATTACCTAAAACGCGTTTAGCAAACTGTTTGAAAGTTAGAGAAGGTTTACCAGGAAGTTTATTATATTCTTGTCTTAAACTAACAAGACATTTTTTAACATTAATAGGATTATCAATTAAAGAAGAATAATTCATTAACACTTTGAATGGTTTATAATCAATATTAAGTTCATTCAATAATTTAATTAATAATTTATCGGTATCTTTTCGTCCCACACCAGCTCCAACAACTATTTCAGTCCCATAAAAATTTGCGTTACCAACTCTTCCACCAATATATTGTTTTTTATTACTTTCAAGAATAATAAATGTTTTAGAGGGATCCATTTTTTTGATATTATATGCGCTAAATAATCCAGACAATCCAGCACCAATGATAATTATATCATAAAAATTAGAATTCATTATGATATAATAAAATAATATTTAATTGTATAGGAAAAAATAAAAAAACTGTCATAGTCTCCTAGATTTTTTAGATTTTTTAGATTTTTTAGATTTTTTAGATTTTTTAGATTTTTTAGATTTTTTAGAATGTTTTTTATATTTTCTTTTTGTAATTCCTCTGCCTAAATTAGGTGATGATGATTTAGATAATTCAACATATTGTCCAAAATCATCGTTGGAATTGCTCCAAAAAGGGTTTGGATTTTCTATATCATAAGGAGATTTATATTTAGGTTTATAATTAGGTGCTCTTTGATAAATAGTTTCTGAAAAACGCCCAGGTTTATCAATAGAATCATTATAAAAATCAATAATACCATCATTTACTTCGTTATAATCATACATATTTTCTCCGGATAATTCTTTAGCTAAATCACCTTCATAAATAATTCTAAACATATTAGGAGATAAAGATTTATAAGGACTTTCCAAAGGATTTAAATCTAATATAGGGGTTACTTTACTTTTATCAAAAGAATCTGACCTATTATTACTAATTAGTTGATTTAAATCCAATATAGGAGTAACTCTACTTTTATTATAAGAATTAGGTCTAGGCTTTGAATTTTTTATACCTCTTCCCAAAGTTCTACTTATATTTTTGTTTTTTTTTAAAGTCATTTTATATAATAATTTGATATTATTTTTTTTTTATAGTTTTATTTTTGTTAGTTTTCCTGAAATTAACAGTTTGTTTTTTTGTACATTGAAAATTACCGCGTCTAAAGCCTTTTTTTCCAAATATAGTTTTAGTACAAATGCCAATAGATTTGGTTTCATTAACAGGGTCAAGTTTTTTAATACATTTACAAAGTTTTTGAGACATAATTTTTTCAGCATTAATTTTCAAAAGTCTTTTGGATTTTGGAATATTTAATTTATAAAATTTTAAAATACTAATATAATCTTTATTTGTTAATTCGGAAGACATTTATAATAAATAACAATATTTTATTTTTGATATTTATAATCATAATATAATATATGAAATGTATTTCTAGAATAGTAGTATTTGATTTAGATGAAACATTGGGTTATTTTATGGAACTAGGAATGTTTTGGGATTCTCTATCAAATTATATAAAAAATAATAATATAAATATATCAATAGATCAAAATTTATTCAATAAAATATTAGACTTATATCCTGAATTTTTAAGACCAAATATCTTAGGTATTTTAAATTATTTGAAAAATAAAAAAGAGATAAATCATTGTGATAAATTAATGATATATACTAACAATCAGGGTCCAAAAGAATGGGCTAAATATATTAAGAATTATTTTGAAACAAAATTAAATTTTAAAATATTTGATCAAATAATAGCAGCATTTAAAGTTCAAGGTCAACAATTAGAATTATGTAGAACTACACATATGAAAACACATAAAGATTTAATAAAATGTACAAAAATTCCTGAGGATACTTATATTTGTTTCCTAGATGATGTATTTTATCCAGGAATGAGCAATGATAAGATATATTATATAAATATAAAACCATATATATACGATTTGACATTTGATGAAATGATAAATAGATTTCAAAAAAGTGGTATTTTACCTGCCGAGCCTACATCATGGAGGGATCAAATATTACATGATATGAAAAAATATTCCTATATTTATGTAGGCAAATCTGTTGAAGCACAAAATATTGATAAAATATTGTCCAAACAAATTATAAAACACCTTCATAAATTTTTTGATAATATTAAGATTGACAACAAAGATGATCAATATAATCATACTGGAATTAAACCGAAAAAAAATACAGATAATAAGCCTAATAAATTTACAAAAAACAAAAAAGTATTTAAAACTAAAACGTTCAGGAAAAAATATAATTAAATGAAACGTTCAGGAAAAAATATAATTAAATATTTGCCTTTCTTATTATAGGATTTTTATAAAAAGATTATTTACCTCTTGTAAATAGTTTTGTAATATGCTACCAATTGCGGTGGCTGTAAATATAAATATACCAGCATTAAATGCTATTTTTCTATCTAAATCTGTAAATTGTATTTTTCTAAAAGGATTAAATCTATATAATAGAAATAAACTAATATATATTTTTATATAAAACTCCAAATCATTTAAATAATTAGGAGCATGAACTGATATTTTTAAAGCTATTAATATATATAATAACCAAGATAGCAAAATTACTATATCAAACGATCTATTTTGAAGAATATATAAATGATCATTTTTCATTTATATATTTTATATATAATAATAATTATCAAATTTTGTAACAAAATATTTACCCTTAATTTTACGTAATATAAATTTCTAATGTTCTTGCGCTAGGATCTTTAGATTCTATATATTTTGGCATCCAATAATATGGAACAATAGTTTCGCAGTTTGGATAATATAAAGAAAATATTGTTTTATAATAATCTTTTTCCAATTCTATATCTGGAATACAATTTGAATCAGTTTCATTATTCATTTTATAAGCAATCTTTTCTTGTAAAATTTTAAATAAAGAACGACCTTGACTACTTACACCGTCGCTAAATGCTTCTTTCTTTCTCCATAATATTTCATCTGGTAGAATTTGTCCACCTTCATTGTTCTGGAAGTTTGCTTTTGTAAAACTTTCTCTTAATAGATATTTTTCTATTGAACCCTTGAAGAATATACTATTCAATTCGTTTACTTCGTTTACTTCGTTATAATAATTATTATGATTTCTATAATGAGAAGGAATAGATAATATAAAATTTACAAAATTTCTATCCAAAAATGGTGTTCTTGGTTCCAGTCCATTAGAAGAAATACTTTTGTCTGATCTTAATACATCATATAAATGTATATCTTTTAATAATCGTCTTGTTTCTTTATCAAATTCAATATTATCTGGACATTTATTCATATAAAGATAACCTCCTAATAATTCATCTGAACCATCCCCATTGAATATTACTTTTGCTTCCGAATTATTTGAAATATATTTACCTAATAAATAATTACCAATACTTGCTCTAACAGTTGTTGTATCGTAACTTTCAATAGCTTTAATTACTTCAGGAATTGATGAAAACATTTCATCCTCTGTTACTATAATTTCTCTGTGATTTGATCCTAGATAATCAGCTACAATACGAGCATATTTCAAATCTTCCGAACCTTTTAAACCAATACTATATGTTTCTAATTTAACCATCTTATTATTTTTTTGTAAAAAATTGTTTACTAATGCTGCTATTAAACTACTATCAAGTCCTCCTGATAATAAACACGCAATAGGTCTTTCAGTTGTTGAACATCGTTTTTCAACGGCTATATTTAAATAAGAAGATATATTTTTAAATAAATTTTTTTCAATTGTATCTTTATTTTCAGGTTTTAACCAATTGTGAGAGAAACTTGGTAAAAAATATGTAATGTTTTCTCCATTTTTAATAGGTTCCCAACAAGAATTTACTATATTAGACAAATTAAAAATAGTGTATGTTCCAGGCTTAAATTGTTCTATAATATAATTATTCTTATTATAATTTTTATTATTAGAATTGTAGAAAAACTCTAAACATTTTAACTCTGAAGAAAATCCATATAAATTACATTTATCTGTATCATTTTTATTATTATTTTTTAAATAATATAATGGTCTAACGCCTAGCGGATCCCTAGCTACAAATAATTTATTATTTAAATCCGATGCTAACCGATTATCATATAATATAAAAGAAAATACACCATCTAACATAGTTAAAGTTTGTTCAATTCCATATTTTAGATAAAGATGAATGATGACTTCACAATCTGAATCTGTAGTTGGTTTTACATTCATGTATTCATACAATAATTTATAGTTATAAATTTCACCATTACAAATCAATATTACGTCATTTATTTCTAACGGTTGGTTAGATTCATTATTCAAACCATTTATAGCTAATCTATGAAATCCTAAAACCATTTTCATATATTTTGTTTCCAATTTAGAAAATTCTGGACCACGCTGTTTACCTTTTACAAATTCTCTTTTAATAACATCAATTTGAATATCATTATTGTTTAGAAGACCAAAAATTCCGCACATATTTTTTTTACTTCGTTATAATAATATATACGATTGTATTTAAACAATTTTTTATTATTATATATAATATTTATATATATCAATGAATATAAATAGTTTTTCAGATCAACCAAGTTCTTTAAGACAGCAAACCATATATCAACGATCATACGAAAGAAATATTCCATCTAATACTTTACAACCATATTTAGAGCAACGACCTGTTCAAACTAAATTTACTATACTGCCTATAATTGATCCTAGAAAACAAATAAATATTCCATTACTTCAACAACCTACTTATAATACTGAAACTATGTTTAATCCAGGCAATGATTTTGGACCTTGGTCGGGTTATTCAAAAAATGTAAATCACGAATCTGAATTAAGAAATCAAATTAATGCTTTATCTTCCTGTAGCAAAGCCACATATGTTCCATCCAGTAAAAGTAGTTTATATCAATTCAATTGGCAAAATCAAAATCATCTATCACAACCATTTCCAGATTTGTTTAATAAAGAAAAATTTTGCCCGACAAATCCTAATCCCAATCCTGATAAAATAGGATTTCAATTATTTAATAACGCAACTAGACAACAGGTAAAAGATTTAACTGAAACAACATGTGATTAATAAATATTTTTCTTTTTTCTTCGTTATAATCTTTATATTATTTAATTAAAACAATATAAAGAGGAATGGCTGAAGACCTAGTTAACCAAATTACTCTTAATTGTCTAATAAGTAAAAATCAACTTCAAAAACTTAACAAAAAATTAAATGAAAATACTGAAAATAATAGAAAATCAAATAAAGATATTTATGAGGATAGAATTAAAACTTTATTTTATGATTTATTAAAAGATCGGAAACCAGATAATCTATTGGAAGATGTAAAAACCGGTTTTGATTTTTTTTTAGATAAATGTATATATTATTTCAAAGCAGTAGATAATAATGAAATTTTAGAAAAAGAAAGAAATAATACTTTATATGATTGTGATATTATAAATGATGATATTGATTTTGAAAAAGAGGAGAAAGATATTGAAAGAGGAAATTATAAAGAAAATGAGGATGAAGAAGATGAAGAAGAGGAAGATGAAGAAGAGGAAGAAAAAATAAATAGTACGTTTGTAAAACCAAAATATTTAAATAAATCAAATATTTCAAAAGGTGTAGAAAATATTCAACAATTGCCTTTAAATTGGTTTCAAAATATAAGACAAAATTATAAAAAAAATAAAATTATACCTAGAAAAAAAGAAATAATAATAGATGAGAATTCTTTTAGTTTTGAAAAAAAGAAAATATAAACAATTTATATGAAGCATAAAAAAACAAAAAAAAAATCACAAAAGAAAGGTCGTAAACTTACAAAAAGTCGTAAACTTACAAAAAGTCGTAAACTTACAAAAAGTCGTAAACTTACAAAAAGTCGTAAACTTACAAAAAGTCGTAAACTTACAAAAAAAGAAGTATTTGTAAAATTAAATTGTAGTCCAGAAAATAAAGATAAAGATTATACCTGTTATACAGATGAAGATTTGGTTAAGTTAAAAGAAATGTGGAATTCTAGGCATCCAGATAAACCTATTTTGGAAACTGAATCTAAAAAAATATGGGAAAAGCTAAAAAACTATTATACTAACATATGTAACAAAGAATCATGTTGGATAAGGCAAATGACAAAAAATACGCTAATGGAAAAAGAATTATTAAATGCGTTTGCTCCTGAATCCCCAAAAGAATGGAAAAAAAATCCCAATGAATGGTTATCTAGTTTAGATATAATAGAAGTAATGAACCAATATGAAAAGAAATATAAATGTTTTGATTTTTTAGGACCTTCTCCAATAGATTATGACACACATAAATTATATGGTGAATGTGTTTGGGAAGAATTATGCCATTTTAGTTTACAAAATCAAATAAAAAAAGGTCATACAAAAATTGGTGTAATTTTTAACACTGATCCACATTATAAAGGCGGACAACATTGGATTTCATTATTTATAAATATTAAAAAACATACGATTTTCTTTTTTGATAGTGCTGGGGATCCAATTCCCGATCAAATAAAAAAATTTGTTGATACTGTTATTGAACAAGGTACTAAACTAACAAATCCCATACATTTTAAATTTGACGAAAATTATCCTGTAGAACATCAATATGATAATACTGAATGTGGTATTTACAGTTTATTTTTTATTGTTCATATGTTAGAAGATAAAATTACAGGAAACTATTTAAAAACACATGTATTGAAAGATAAATATATGGAACAGTTTAGAAAGGTATATTTTAATAGTGAATTATAACTAATAATAATTAGTTATATATATACTTAAAAAAAAATGATATATAAAACTGATTTAAAAAATAGACATTATATTGTATAACAACTAACAAAATGAGTGGATTTACTAGAAATGATATGTGGGGCGCAATTAGTCATTATTGTTTTAAGAATGGTCTACACATTACATATTTGGAGAAATTACGTAAATCACAATTAGAAGAAATCATCATAAAATACGATATAAATGTAGAAGAAATGTTATTTGAAATGGAGAAACAGAGAGAGTCAGAGGCAAATTTCACACAAAATTTAACAGAAAAATTCACACAAACAGTTAAAAAGGGTTTAGAAGTTTTTAAAGGTAAAATACAAATGTTGGAATCACTTTTGAATGATGAACAAAAAGAAAAATACTTGGAATATTGTGATTCACTAGAAAATCCAAATTTGTAATTGCGTAAGTAAAATAATAAGTAAAATAAATACATAAAAAATTACTTATTATTTATATAAATGAATAAATCCCAATTTGTTAATAGAGACAATTTAGAATTACTTTGGGAAGTTTTATTGGATGAATTACATATTAACAAAACTAACACTATTTTAATATCTAACGTGAAAACAATATTTGAAAGTAATATTAATTTATTTGTTTCCAGATCCAATCCAAAAACTAATATTTTAGAACAAAATAAACAGTTTTTAAATCAAGTTTTACTAGCTGTAAATCAATTACTGCCTAAACAAAATATTAAAAGAATAAATATAACAGATGAAGAAGTACCAGAAATATATAAAATTGAAGATATTCAAGCAGCACGTCAAACTGATTTTGAAAAAGAATTGGAAATAAAAAAAAAGGAATTAGAAAATTATATGATCCCAACAAAACCTAAAGAATTAGATTTTTCGGATAGAAATTTCTCATCGTTACCAAATATGGAATCATTGTTAGCTGATCAAATAGCTGAAAGAAGTTTGAATTTTGAACAAATATATAATAATTATTATAACGAAGTAAACGAAGTAAAATCAACTATTACTCCTGAACAATGGTTAACTCCCAAGAAAACTTCAGTAAATTCTGAAAAAACGGAACAAACAAAAAATATATCAAATGGACGATTAAAATATATTAATATTGATAACGATAATAATATAAATATAATTAATAATAATAAAAAGGTGTCTTTTAATGAGAATATAACTTCTAACATATTAGAAGAAGTGCCAGGATCTAATACTATCAGTATATTTCAAAAACTAAAAAAAACTAATTTAGAAAATGATGCTAATTTTCCTGTGGAACAATCAAAATATGAACAACAAAATTCAATATTACTTCCAAGACAAGAAGAAATTTTAAAAAATGATTCTAATTCTTCAAGTCTACAAAAAGTTCTATTAAATCAAAATGTTCAACAAAATGTTCAACAAAATGTTCAACAAAATGTTCAACAAAATGTTCCAATAATTTCCAATACTGAAATCGTAAAACAATTAAATGATATGAATAGTAAAATTGATAAATTATATGAAATGGTTTTTAAACTAACAAAAATAGAAGTTAATGATAAAAATATAAACGTGGATTTTTAAATTTTTTCTTTTACAATTTCATAATCTTCTCCTCGTTTTACTAATTTTCCTAATAAAATAGGTCTAACTCCTGGAATTTGTCTTGCTTGAATAACACTATTATAATCATATACTTGTTTTGTATCCATTCTTAACATATATTGTTTTCCTGTTGTTTTGAGAGTAAAAGGCCTTGCTTCCCAATCAATAATAACTCTATTTATATCAGCTACAGTATCATTTTCATCTTGAGATATACTTGGATTATAAGAAAAATCATTTACTGTTGGTTGTCCAAATGATAAACAAACTAATCCTTCTTTTGAACTAGATTTAACATGAGTAGCACAATCAATTGATGCTTCTTTTACAGCAGTTAATAATTGTGATGTCAATTGTTCTTTAATAGTTGATATTTCAAATAATTTTTGGTCTGATGTTTGTGGAACATATGGCGGCTGTTTAGAAACATCTTTTAACTTTAATTCAATAGCAAATTCACTATCTAATTGTGTCTTTGTAAATGTCATTATATAAATAAAAACTTCTACTGTTTGTAATGCTTTTGGTAAACTTTGATGTGAACAAATACGTCTTGCTCGCCCAATAACTTGTTCTAAACGCACAGGATGCCAATATGGTTCCATAATATGAACAAATCTTGTATTTCGTAGATTGATACCTTCTGAACCAGCAGATGTAATCATTAAAACTTTGATAATTTCCCCAAGGTTATTATTACTACTTTTTGCTCTTAATTGAGTAGCTATATTATTTGGTATATAATCCCATGTTCCATTATAAATATTACGAATTATTTCTCTTTCTTCCGCGTCTTCAGTTCCTGTATATAAAGCATAACATGGTTTTCCCATATCTTCTTCACTCATATTTAATTCCCAACCATCAATTCCAGTTCTTTTAATTTTAAATTTAGCAAATCCATTTGCTTCTAATGTCATAGAAAAAATGCCAATTCCCTCCATAGATCTAAACTGACTATAAACTAAATGTAATCCTTGGTGTTCAGGGTCTTCAATATTATCTAACATAGCTAAAAATTTTGGACTATATATTTTTAAACCTTCAGGTGTTAAAAATTCCTGAGAATGTGTTTGTAGATATTTTAAAGCATTTTTAATTGCTTCTTTATATTCATTTGAACCCATTTTTTCTAAAATTTCATCACCCTCTAATTCATCTGCTTCCCTTTGTATAGCATCTTCATCTTTGTAATTCTCTAATTGTAATATTTCATCTTCATTTATTTTATCAATAAAATTTTCTGCTGGATTAGATGTACCACCTTCCATTATCATGGAATAAGAATCATCAGAATCATCAGAATCAACAGAATCATCAGAATCATCAGAATCATCAGAATCATCAGAATCATTATCATCGTCCGAATACGAATCTGAACCACCTTTCTTTTTTTTTAAAGCTTTTTCTTCTGCTTTTAATCTAGCCTTTTCTTCTTTTTCCAAAGCTTTTTGTTTTTCTTTAGCTTCTTTTTCCAAAGCTTTTTGTTTTTCTTTAGCTTCTTTTTCCAAAGCTTTTTGTTGTTCTTTAGCTTCTTTTTCCAAAGCTTTTTCTTGTTCTTTAGCTGCTTTTTGTTGAGCCTTTTTTAAAGCCTTTTCATCAGCTTTTAAAATTTTCAATTGTTCTTTATTTTTAAGTAAATCAATGATTTCAACGGCTTTTTCTGGTTCCAAAGCTTTTTCTGGTTCAACAGCTTCGCTTATAACCTTTTCATTTCTAAATTCTGCTGGATTTGGACGACCTGGGGGAGTTGGCATTACAAAATTACATGCTAGACGTGAAAAAATACGATAAGTAGATGATGGCTCATTGAAAATACCATCAGTATCAACAACACCAGATGATTTCTTTTTAGGTTTCTCACTTTGTCTTTCTTGTTGCCGATAATTTTCATATATTTTAAATTGATAATCACTCATTGGAATTAATACCTCATGTCTATCAAAGTTTTTGTCATAGGAAGGTAATAATTCTTCTTGTGCCGAACGGAAATAAGATGTCAATCCAATAATTCTTCTTTTAAATTTATCAATATTTGTAATATTTCCATTATCCCGGTTTATAAAGTTATTCAAAAAATCATCTAAACTGTCGGGCAAAGCAGTATTAACAGAAAAAGAAGTGCCTTTTTCTATAGCGGTAATATCATTTTTCTTTAAAAGTTTCGTAATTCTTTTTACAAAATCATTGTCTGATAATATTCCTCTTTCTTCAAAGATTATTTCTCCTTTTTCGTTACGTGTTAATTCCCCATTATCATTTCTTTTTTCTTTCTTTTCATTTGTAACCCCTTTATAACCGGAAGATGCTGTGATTTTATTTTCAAAACCATAAGGATTACGAGTAATGGTTAATGTTTTTGAACTTGGTACATAATCTATATAATCAAGTATTTTTTCTTTAGAAAACATAGCTTGTAGCGAATCTTTAGATAATTTTATATTTGCTTCAGGATTTAAAGTGAAATTCCATGTTTTAATGTAACCTCTTAAAATATTAAATAAAATACCAATTTCATTTGGATAATTAATAATAGGAGTTCCTGTTAATAAAATCACTTTACAATTTTCAGCTCTTAATAAAAATTCATATAATAATAAAGATAAAGATTGAGGTAATAATGCGTCAGGACCTCGTTTCTTTTCTGAAAATTTAGATATCTTATTAATCTTATTTACAATTCTACTAATTAAATTATGAGCTTCATCAATTATAACTACCGCATTATCAAATATATTATTTTCAAAATTATTTGTTAAAAGTTTAAATTTATCTCTTCTTAGACCATTATAGTTTATAAAAGTATATTTATTTTTTATCATTTCGTCTAATTGATCATTTAACATTTTTTTATCTGAAGATGATAATTCCGAGTAATTCATAGGTTTAGTTATATTTACTAACCAAGCTCCATGATTTCTTCTAATATATTCTCTAGGAAGTCCAAGTGACGCGGATAAAGGATTAACTAAATCAGGATTATCATCTATTGAAATCCATTCCCAAAATTGGTTCTTTCTATAAATTAAATCACCAAATTTTTTTATTTCTTCAATATAATTGCGACGTAAAGCTGCTGGTGTCATTACTATAACCTTTCTAGCACTTTTCATCCCTTCAGCAATAGCAATAGAACTATTCGTTTTACCGGAACCTAACCCATGATATAATAATAGACCTCTATAAGGAGTATATAAATTCATATAATCTCTAACAATTTTTTGATGAGTTAATAATGATACTTCACCAGTATCTTTACCAATATCGTCACAAGTAATATTTTTACTTTCATCTAATAAATCTTCTTTATAAGGTTCAAATAAACCATTAATAAAATTTACAAAAATTTCACGATTATTCATATAATAACTAGAAACTTTAACATCATAAATAGGTATAGGTGGTAAACGTTTTTCTAAAGGTGTGTCACCAATTTGAATCATTAATTCAGATCCTAAAGGTATTACTCCTCTCGTAACTTTTTTAGTAGTTCTTTGTCTAGGTTTATTTATATTTTGTTTTATTTTTTCAGCTTCATCAAAAATAATAGGCGGTTCTTCTTCTTTTTCCTCTTCAACACGTGGTCCGCCTTGAGGAAGTTCTTCCATTATATTTTTTTCTTTTTCTTCTTCTAAAAAAATAGATTGTTTTTGTAATTTTTTTGGTTTTATTATTTCTTCTTCTTCTAAAATAGGAGCTTTTGATACAGCTATTTCTTTAATGGGTTCAGGAAATTTTTTTGACACAGATGTTAGTTTCTTTTGTTTAATTTTCTGAAAAATATCTAAGGCTCTTCTACCTTCGTCTCTTTCAGCAGTAATAAATGCTTTGATTGCTTTAGTATTTTCTCCTCTTGTAGGTTCAATAATAATTTTTACACCTGGGTTAGGAAGCACATCAGGTTTTAATTTTAATTTATCTTTAAGTGTTTCTAAATGATTCATTACTTATATATTTTCAATATATAATTTTTATAATTTTAACATCTTTGAAATTTTTTTATTATTTAAAATTGAAAATATAATTTATATTTTTTAAAGATATAAATATATAAATGATAGATGTATTGGAGTCAATTCAACCAATTTCATTAAGAAAGCGTATTAAAGGTGAATTTTATAGAATGGGATCATTATATGATAATATCTATGTTATAAAAGAAGATAGTAAAATAATTTTTGTAATAGAAAAAACGTATAAAAATCAAAAAAAGATAATTTATAAATTTTTGATTTCAAATCATTATCCATTTTTACCGCCAGATTTATATATTAATAACAAAAAATACGGCCAATATTTAAAATGTCCAAATAAGTTTTTGAATGTTTTAAAATATATAAGAGGAATTGATTGTTTTTGTTGTTCTTCATGTATATGTGATGGTAATTGGACTCCTTCTATGACATTAAAATATATAATAGAAGAAAGTGAATATAATACTAATACAAAACATAATATTATGATAAAAATATTTTTAGACCAAATAAAAGAGCAATATTTAATTAGTGATATAGATTTGGATTCTTGGTTATTTCATATAGCTTGTCCTGAAGTAATTAAACCAGGAACAAAATATTTAATCTAATCAATAGGTTCAATAGGAAGATTTAACAGTTGTAATGCTTCATTACATGCTATTTGTTCAGCTTTTCTTTTAATTTTATGTTGTCCTTCGCCCAAGAATAAGAATATTTTTCCATCATTTTCTAATATATAATCTTGAACAGCTTTAAAATTATTTTGTAAATCTGTAAATGTTATAGCATCGGCAATATTCATATTATATATAGGTTGTCCAATACATAAATAAACACCCATTTTGTAACCTTCTTCAGGATCAAGATTAATTTGTAAATAATGAGGTGTAACTTTGAATTCTTTTTGTATTTTTACTTGTAAAATGTTCTTATAATTATCATCATTTTTAATTAAAGCTATCCAATCAATATGTTTTTCAAACACTGTTTCAATAAATTTTTGAGCGATTTGAAATCCTGGCCCAGTAATAAACATATTTTGAAACCATCCTTCTTCATCATTAATAATAATTTTATTAAAATCTAAAAACAAGGCTCCAATAAATGATTCAAATAAACAACCAAGTTTCTTCAAATTAGTCCTAGTTTTTTTTTCTTCAGCATTTCTTGATAAAATTAGCCATTTATGTAATCCCATTTCTAAAGCAATTTTGCCAATAGCTTCATTTTTGACAATGGCGATTTTCTTCTCTGTCATGAAACCTTCATTGCTTTTAGGAAATCGCCTATATAAAAGATATTTGGTAACACATTCTAAAATTCCATCACCCAGAAATTCAAGTCGTTCATTTGATTTAGTGCTTAAAGGTAAACAGTCAGGTGGTCTTTCAACAATAGTAATATTTTGCTGAATATTTTCAAATTCCGGCCTCTTCGTATAAGATCTATGAACAAATGCGCGTCTATATAATTCCATATTATATACTTTGGGAGGCAAACCATATCTGGAAAGAATAGATTGAACGTCGTTCAATTTAATCTCACTATTTAAAGAATTATATGGATTGAAAATTAATCCTTCGTCGGATTTAATGATGTCATCGTCGTGTAGCAAAGTCTTATTAGTATCGGCCATTGTACCTTAAGAGATATGTATTGTAGTCTTTAAGTAGTTTTAATATATAATTTAAAAATAGACTCTTACTTAGTTAAAATATTTTTTTTTATACAATATGAATTATGTTTATTTATCAAATTTTCATATTCATCATAATTTAATTTGTTAAGATATTTATATATTTTTGCTATATTACTATCTGGATCCAAGGTTTCACATATTAAATTATTTACTATCATTTTATCATGATTTTCCATTAATACATTATATAACATTTCACCATCATATTTAACTTTATATACATTATCAAATTTTTTTATAAATTTAAATGCTTCTTTGGCTTTTCCTTTATAAAATAATTTATGAAATTTACTTAAATATGTTTTTTTAGAAGGAATATTATCTGCTAATGAATTTTTTTCAAAACAAACTAAGTAATCGTCTAGTGAAACAGTTTTTGTAATATCCATTATTTTTTTGTTTGAAATAGTGTGAATATTTGGAATCAGTGTTTCAATAGGAATATCACCCTGATCAGTTTTTATAAGAGTCCCTGATGGAAAACAAATATCAGAAACAATATTACTTAATGGTTTAACTGAATAGGTCATAAACATTGAGTTTGAATCAATATGTGGAAAAAAATGACAGTGTATTGATGCTCCTATATTAGGTACATATGGTGTAGATGTTGTTTCATCAGAAGAATAATATGGCCATGTAAGAGCAAAAGATAATGATTCTTGAGGACCTATTTGCATAATATCACGACTATAAGTTTGGGTTAAGCCTAATCTTGTATCACTTCCAACACTTTCTGGTTTACTATTTATAGGTGTTAATGATGGATAAGAATATCCTGATGTAAGATGAAAATGTAAAGGATGTGAATCCCCTGTATCGGCATTTAAATACGTCCAAATTTCTGTTGATTTTAATTTTGTAGAAAAAGACCGTAAATTATCATTAAAATATCCATCGTATAAACCAATATATGTTTGATTTGGACTAATAATAAGTTGCGCGTTTCTTCTAGGACATAAAATTGGATTTTGTATATTTTCATCGTCTGTAGAATAATATGGATACCATTCTTGAATATAGTTATCATACACACCATATAGATATTCTTCATCACATGGTTCATTCACCGAGCAACATGGTCCAGATTTAGGTTTAGGCGGAGTGAGGTTTTTAATACCTGCCATAGATTTACCCATTAATTGTAATATAGCCCAACGACCTAGTATACGTATATGATAATTTGAATTATTTTTTGTTTTTATGATAGCAGATTTAATATATTTAGTAGTACCGTCTAATAAATTAACTCCATATGGGAAAAAAGACCAATCAAATGATAATATTTTAGAGGATTTCATTGTTTCTCCATTTAGGGTAATATTTGTTTTACTTAAATTATAATTTAATAAATCAACCCATTCTTGAATATTTAAATTTTCTCTTTGAGGTGTTGCTGGTAAATTAACTAAAACACTAAATATTGGTTTTTGTGTATTTTCACCATATGATATATTATTTTCAAAACCCTGAATAGTAAATTTGTCATTTGATATCATTGCTATATTTATGTAATTATCATCAGTTTGTGTTACTCTAAATTCTGATGTAGGGAGTACTTTTGGTTTATAATTATTTGGTGATTTACTATATTCTATTAATGCCTTATCTAAATTTAGCTCAGCCGAATGCCATAAATCAACATAAATACGATTGGTACCATTACAACATTCAGATACTCCATATCCATTTTTACCATCCTTATCTACTATGTAAGCATTACCTGATTCGCCATTTATGTAGTTAATATCAGTTTCGCCCCAAAGAACAATATTTCTTATTGGTGTTTCTGGAGTCACGTTAGGTATATTATAAAAATAATGTGGATTAAGACTACTTAAATAATTACTATCAATTGGTGGAATACCATTTTTATAAATTATATTATTTATTATTGGTAAGATAGTATTTATTATAGAAATATTATTTTTGTTATTTTCAGAAACATTATTAATATACAAAAAAGGACGTTTTGAATTTGTTTTTGGGATAGGATATAAACCATTAACCATAAACTGATTTACTTGTGGAATTAACGCTATTGTAGGATAATTAATGTTAGTAGGATTTTCTTGTTGATTGATATTATCGGGATCTGAGATAGGAGTAGGATAAGGAGTTGACGAATTATTTGTAAAATCAGGGAATGTTCCAGAACCATCATCATTAATTCCCAAATTTTCAGTCAAATCATAATCATAAAAGAATAAATAAGCACTTTTTATAATAGTTAAATCTACAAGAATTGAAATTCTACCACCTACAGGTATAAATTGTATAGTAGTGTTTACTGGAGCACAAAGCCCTTGATCTGTCTGAATAACATAAAATGGCACAATATTTTTTTCACTATCACATACACCTAAATATAACACACGCCAATTACCATTTGAATTCAAAATATCAAATTTTACTATATTTTCGTTAGTATTGTGATAATTTATATTTGAATAAGGAACAGATTCATTGGGGTCTGTATACCATTGAACGCTAGATATTCCATTTATCATTGTAAAGCAGGATCTATTAACGTCCACTGTTATATTCCCAAATGTAGGACATCCATTTTCTTGTAAATCAATATCAGTACAAGTAAGGACAATATGATTATCACCATAAGTAAATAAATTATTTAATGGTTGTGATATTTTATCAGTAACAAGAACTGTTCCAATTAATCCCGCAAGCGCGAGCTCAACAGAACGAAACATTGGATGCGCATGATACCATGTTAAAGCTGAATTATTTCTAATAATTGGAAGTTGAATACTAATGGTATTTCCTATATATGTACTTGGACCAAAAATTTCAAATGATGAAGCCCCATCAACTAAACCTGTATTGATTAAACCATGAAAATGTAAATTTGTAGTAAATTTGGTATTATTTATAAATTTAATTAATGGTGCGCTTCCTTGTGGAAATAATAGAGGTGGAAGTCCATACGATATCGTAATTTTTAATACATCATTAATATATACTTTACTACCAAAAATTGGAAAATGTCTTTCATCTTTTCCACATAATTCAGCGTCTGGAGAGAACTTATAATTTGTATTAAAAATTTCTATAACTACAATATCATTTATAGACAATTCTGAAAAATCTACTAAATCATGTATTGACAACTTTATCATATATATTATTATCCTATATATTTTTCAGAAAAAATAACTATTAATAAAAATATAGGAAAAAGTGTAGGACAATATGATTTGAATATGAATTTGATTGAAATTCATAAAAGCACAGCTGAAGCTGGTATAAAATTAAATATTAAAAAGCAAAATATATTTGGTGTTATTCACAATAAAAGAAAATCTGCTGGAGGATTTATTTGGAAATATTTAGATTAATTATATAAGAATATTTTTTTATATTGTTTTATTATATATATAATGGTCTACATGAGCGGGAGTCGAAATAGCCGCAACCAGGCTTCAATTGTTAATCGTCCTACATGCGGGGGTAATAAGAAAGGTGGTTTAGCACCAAGTGTTGGATGGTATTTATCCTCAAATCCTAATCTTATTGGTGCCTCAAATACTCAATACAGATTAGCCTGTGTTCCTAACAGAACAATTCAAACACAATCATATGGTTACAGAGCCACTATTGGTGGAAATATGGGTTAAAAATAAAACCTTTAGGAAAGGTTTTAACGAAGGAAGAACCAAAAAATTTTATACAACCTTTAGGAAAGGCAAATTTAGGAAAAAAAAACATAAAAAAAATAAATATATATTTAGGAAAAAATAATTTAATGACAAAGTTATTAAATTATTATAATGATCATTAAAATTGATACAAGAGAACAAGAACTATTTAAAAAATGTGAAGCAACTATTAATGCTGTTCCAAAATACAAAGATATCCAACTTATTTCTGAGAATCTTCCTTTAGGCGATATTATTATTAATGATGGGACAAATGATTGTTTAATTATTGAACGCAAGACTCTGACTGATTTAGGAGCAAGTATAAAAGATGGTCGTTATGAAGAACAATCTTATCGCTTAAATGGTATTCAACATCATAATCACAATATAATTTATCTTATTGAAGGAGATATGTTTCGTTTCAATACTTTTAAAGAACGAATTGATAAACAAACGCTTTATAGTGCGATGTTTTCAATTAATTATTTTAAAGGATTCTCTGTTATGCGTACCAATACTATTGATGAAACCGCTATGATTTGTTGTAATATGACTTATAAACTTGTTGGAGGATTAAAGGCTGGTAAAATTGGTTATTATTTAAATAAAATAGGAGATAATTTACATACTATTTCAGAAGAAACAGTTTTAGAATCTGAAAAAAACGAAGAAAAAGATTACTGTACTGTAGTTAAAAAGGTTAAAAAAGATAATATTACAATTGATAATATTGGCGAGATTATGTTATGTCAAATTCCTGGTATTAGTTCCGCTTCTGCTTTAGCAATTTTTAAAGAATTTAAAACATTACCCAATCTTATTACTTGTTTAAAAGAAAACAGCTCTTGTTTAAATAATATTACTACAACCGATGCTAATGGAAAAAACAGAAAAATCAGCAAAACCGCAATTGCTAATATTATTAAATTTTTGTTAGTTTAGTAATTCAAGGATATAAACTTTTTATTTCTTTTTATTTCTACTTTTTCTTCTTTTTGCTGTTTTTCTTCTTTTTATACCTCTACCTTTTGAATTTGATAAAGAACTAGAACGTTTTGTTTTTGTAGTATTAAATCTATCTCTGGCTGTTCTATAATCTTCTCCTATAAATGATATACTTGGTGTAATATCTTCTGGTTCTATTCTTTGTTCACTAATAAATTGTTTTAATTCATTTATAGTTTTATTTTTCATACTTTTTTCTATTGATGTTGGTTCCATTATTTCCAAAAATTTAAATCCACTTCTATTATTAAAACCAAATGGTTTTCCTCTATTTTTATGAGGATTTACAATAAATTCTACATTTTCAAAATGATTATAATCTCCACGTTGATTAGTACCAATAAAAGTACCTTTATACACAGTTTTTCTATTTCCTCTTGTTTCTTGTATAAAATAATTTCTCCCATGTTTCAAACGAGTTTTATTTACTTCTTTTTTTGGCATCTGACTAAATTCTTCAAAAGTAATTGATTCCATTTTATATAAATATAATATTAAATATTAAAATATAATTCTAAAGAAAATAGACGTATATAAATATTATTTATCAGTTATAACAGCAGGAGATTTAACATTATCTAAATCAATCATAATAGATTTTTTAAATGAAGCTGAATTTAAAATAAAATCAGAAAATGTTGATCTAGTTGCGCCAATAAAAAAATTATTCATTTTTCTAGCTAATAATAAATCTCTTAGCGCATTACATTCACGACCATCTGATAAATTACTTTTTTTTGTAAAAAATTTATATCCGTTTTCATATAAGAATTTAATTATTATATTATCTTTATTATATGTATTTACAATAGTAAATGATTCCTTATTAATATATTTTTTTATTAGATATAAATATTTATCTACTAAAAGCACTTTAAATAATAAAGCAGACATATTATTTCTTTTGGACCAATGATTTACAGCATCATCTTCTATTCTTAAATGAATTATATTAATTTTAACATCATTTCCTAATTTGTCATGTATTTCTATTATTAAATTATTAGATAGATTATAAAAATGATTTTGAAATTGAATATTATTATATATTTCAAAAAAATCACCATAACTTATCCAATTATAATCTAGATCAGAATATGTAAGAACTGAATATTTTTGAAATAGATTTTCTAATGTATTTGAGTCAATATTCACACTACTTTTTTCTTTCAATTCTACATTATATTTTTTTAAATATTTATTTGTAACTGGCAGATTAATTATTTCACCATATGGACAAGATATAAGGCTTTTATTATCTTTAAGAAAATTATCTAATACAACATACTTTTTATTATGTTTTGAAGCATATAATATTGTATTTATTACAAATGACAATTGATTACATAGACCATTTGCTATTCCAAAATGTGGTCTCATAAAAATAGTATTTTCCATATAATAATATACTTATAAATTTAATTATATAAATAAACTAAATATTTTTTAATTCAAAATTTATTTTATGTATTTTTAGGCATTAGAATTATTATTTATTTAAACTTTTCTATAAAATATTCCCACTTTTTTTACCAGTTATTATATATATATGAAACAAGACGAATTTTTTAAAATTATTGGTATTTTGATAGTATCTTTTTTTATTATTTATATGGTTGTCAAAATGTTTAAATTACAGGCGACTGTGCTTGAAGGTTTAACGAATGGATCTGATAATTCCGATTCATCTTTATCTTCTAGTAATGGTGAAGCTGGAACAGCTGCTTCATATGCCGCGACAATTAAAGCTCAAACAGTTAAACTACAAGATGAACTTTTAATTTCTAAATATAGAAAGGATTATGAAACTGTAATAATTAATTTAGATGATTATATTGGTTATCTAATGATTAAACAAGTTTTAAATATGAAAGTTAGTGATAATTTACAAGCTAATATGGTATCAATTAATAATCTAAATAGTTTGAAATCAGCTAAAGATTCATTAAACACGACAATGACATTTTTAGATAAGCAATAAAAAAAAATTAATTATACAACGAAATAAAAAATAATATAAATAAAAATTATTTATATTATTTTAATTATTTTTTATTTAAGGAACATATATGCTAACATTATTATCTTTATAATAACCAGCATCTGTTAAAGCTTGTGTATATTCCGCACCGCCCCAATTTGGATCCATTGGATTATCACTATAAAGCATATTATAATCAGAATTTTTTATTTGATCTAATGGTGTAATAGATCCTACATAATAACTTGATTGATCAAATGCTGGATAACTATTTTTATTATATGGTTGATCATTTCTAGTAGCGTCTACTAATGGTGTAAATTTCAATGGTAAAGATACGGGAGGTGTAGGTGGTAAACCTCCTTGTAATTCATTAACACTGGGTCTTACTTTGTAAACACGATTTCCTTGCGCGTCATAGGTGTTCTGTACATAAAGCACTGGACAACGAATTCCAGCACCACGTTGCCATTCTAAAAATTCATTATATTCTTCTAAATTATTGAATTCAATAGGATTAACACCTGGAACTTGAGCAATATTTGAATTATATAAATAATATTTAGAACCTTTTTGAATTAAAAGATTAGGACATCTTAATTCACCATTCATGGTTGTTAGTTGTTCAATTATCTTTGGGTTTTTTGAATATAAAATGAATAAATAAATACCACCTAAAAATATAATGATCATAAATATTATTTTTAGTATTGCGTTTGACATATATAATATACTTTCATAAAATATTTTTTTGAAAGTATAATATATAATGCGTGTTTTACATATTAATTCAGAAAAGGATGTAAAAAAATTAGAAACACTAGATAAATTGATTAAGAATAATTCAGATGTATTTATTCTTATCTATATGGATGGTTGCGGGCCATGTAATGCTACACGACCAGAATGGAATAAGTTGGAACATGTTTTAAAAGATCAATACGCAAATAATGATACATTAGTAGTTGTAGATGTTAATAAGAATTTTTTACCAAAACTTAAGAGTGTAGGTCAAATTGATGGATTTCCTACAATGAAATATATAAATAACCATGGAAAAGATATTCAGTCTTATGAAGATAGCTCTATTAATAAAAAGGATCGCTCCACAGACTCATTTATTAATTGGATTGAATCAAAAATAAATACTGTAATTTCCACTACTTCGCCATATGACGTTTATAATAGAATACATAAATCAGAAAAAAAAAATTCTAGACGTTATTCTAGACATAATAAGACAAGTAATCATAAAAAAACAAGACATCATAAAAAAACAAGACATAATACAAAAAGAGGTGGTAAATGGTCTAGAAAATATAAGGCAAGTATTGATTGTTCAAACCCTAAAGGATTTTCGCAAAAACAATATTGTAAATATGGACGCAAATAATATTATTTAGAAGAACTTAAAGAGCTTTAAGTAGTTTTAAAATAATATTATTTATTTAGTTATATATTTAGTTATAAATAATTATCTTTGGAATATCCGATAACAGCACAAGCTATTCTTTTACCAGCATTTCCTGTTTTGAGACTTTCCGCATTTCCACCTTGTCCACAATCATCTGGATCCTCATGTATTATTAATCCTCTACCTAAAATATTCGCTTTAGTCCCACGCAATTTAATAAAATCATCCAAAAATGAATATTTTGCTTCCCCTTTGTTGTTAGTTTGAAGATTTCCTAAATCTCCTACATGTCTTTGTTTCATTCCTGGACAACCATGTGTTAATCCATAAGGATTGAAATGAGCACACATACTTTTACATTTATCTGTTAAATCTCCTGCTTCATGAACATGAAAACCATGTAATGAATTTGATTTTAAACCAGTTAAAAATACATCTATTTTTATTTTTGAACCAAATTCAGTAAAATTTACAGTCCCTTTAATATCGTCATTAACAAAAACAGCAATTGCTTTTATTGGTTTACTTGTCATAATTATAAAGTAATTACAGAAATTTTATATAAATTTTGAACAATTTACTTAATTATTACAACTTCTTTCGCCACATTAGAAATTATTTTATTAATATTTTTCTTTTGTTCTTCCTCTGTTGAACCGCTCATAGAGTTCATGACTAATTTTAAATACTTATCATTTGTTTTTGAACTTGAATCATTATAATCTGGATTTTCTTTTATCCATTCAGGAATCATTTTCATATTTTTATGAGCAATAGTTTTTATTGCTTTGATAATTTTTTCATTACCTTCATTTTCCTTTTCCCATTTATCCTGATCTTTTATATATATGATTTCTCTTTTTGAATCACTACAATGTAAAGGTCTATAATGAGTATCTAAATCTTGTAGACCATTTAAAAATATCTTTGAAATACCTTCGGAATAGCCTAGCCTAGCGGTTTCTTCTAAATCTTTAACACTAACAACTAATGAATTAACAAAATCACTAATATTCATAGCATCTTTACAGGTTTCATTTAAAAATACATTCAAATTAAATTTATTATGACTATTTACATTGTTAGTATTGTTATAATTGTTTCCACTGTTTTTCGCAAGTTCAACAATTTGTTTTGTTAGTTCTTGATTTTGTTCAACCATCTTTAAAACTAATTCAGTTAATTGTTGTGTATTATTATTCGCAAAAACTTCTGCTACAGTTGGTTCTTTACATTTCTTAGAATGTCTCCATAATCCATCCCTTCCTTTATAAGTATTTCCGCAATTCTTACATTTAAATTCTTTTTGTAAATTTTGGGATTTTTGGGGATTTTTTGTTGACAGATCACATATATTAGTCAAATTTATATGTTTCAGTGTGGCTAAATGTTTTATATAATCTTTTTTGTTATTGGTTTTGTATTCACAGTGATGACATAAATACTTGGCATTTTTTTGGGGATTTATTATTGACATTTGTTGTATATTATGTCAACAGAAAAAAATCCCCTAAATTTACCCAAAAAAAATAAAAAAATTGTCGTAACAAATTAAAACGTCTTATTTTCAAATTTTAGAGCATTATCGTCACATTTCTGTTTTCAGAGGGTCTTTTTCAAGACTTTTTTGGGATTTTCATTTTTGGACATTTATTTTTGTCCATTTTCAAAAACCAAATCACTTTTATGAATCGAAATTCCTTACTGAAAAACACTACCTAAAATATATATATATTTTCATTACCATTTATGGTAACAATACAAATAAAATAATCGTTACGATATTTTTCAAATATAAAAAATTTAAAGTATAAAAAATTGAATTAAAAATATTGAGTTAACTATAGTTAATATAATAACAAATGGAACATATTTTCAAATTATTTGAGTTTAATATTTATAATGATAAAGGATTAGATAAGGAATCTGATTCGGATGATTATACAGAAGTAAAAAAAAATTATAAAGATACTGGTCGTTTTATGATTCAAATGTTTGGTATCAATGAAAAGGGTGAAAAAGCATCCATATTAGTTGAAGATTACAATCCATTCTTTTATGTAAAAGTGGATAATAATTGGGGGCAAAGAAAGAAAACCGCATTTTATAATCATTTAAAATCAAAAGTTGGCAAATATTATGAAGATTCAATTATAGAATGTAAATTAATTGAAAGAAAAAAATTATATGGGTTTGATGCTGGTAAAAAACATAGATTTATAGAAATAAAATTTACAAATATAAACATTTATAATAAGGTAAAAAATTTATGGTATCAAGATTCTACAAATGAGGATGGCGAGAAAGAGCGTAAATTATTAAAAAATGGATATAGTTTTGTATTTAATAACGAAGTAACTTATATTGAAATTTATGAAGCTAATATTCCTCCATTATTACGTTTCTTCCATATTCGTGAAGTTAGTCCAGCAGGTTGGGTAGCATTACCTATAAAAAAAACAATACAAATTACAGGAAATAATAAAACAACAACATGTGATTATGAATTTATAATAAATTACAAAAATATAATACCATTGAATTCTAAGGAAGATAGTGTTCCTTATAAAATAATGAGTTTTGATATAGAAGCATCAAGTAGTCATGGTGATTTTCCAGTTCCAATAAAATCATATAAAAAGTTAGCAACAAATATAGTAGATTATTTTGCTAAATTAGGAGAAATAAATGATGAGGAAATAAAAAAGATATTACGGAATATATTGAGTGCTGCGTTTGGATTTCAAAAAATGGAAAATATAGATTTGGTATATCCAAAAGAAGAGTTAAAAGATATAAAAGATTTAGAAAATAGAATAGAAAGTTGGTTAAAAATAAAAGTAAGAGATTGTAATGAACGAGGAAATGAAGAACATATTTTAGAAACATTATTTGAAAACGCGAATAAACTTTTGTTAAAAAAAGAAGTAGAAGAAAAGGAGATTTTAGATGATTCGGATGATGATTCTATAGATGAAGTTTTAGAAGAAGAAAAGTATTATCCAAATTATGTAAATCAATATAATAAAAGTCAAATAAAAAATAAAGAATTAACAATAGTGGATATATTATGTGATAAAAAATTTGAAAGAGAGGATAAAATAAATGAATTAATAAGAACACTAAGAAATAATTTTCCAGCATTAGAAGGTGATAAAGTAACATTTATAGGTTCAACATTAATGAAATATGGAGATAATGATCCATATTTAAATCATTGTATAGTGTTAAATTCTTGTGATGAAATGCCAGTAAAAAATTCACAAATTGAAACATATGAAACAGAAAAAGAAGTGTTATTGGCTTGGACAAGATTAGTTCAAAGAGAGAATCCAGATATAATAATAGGTTATAACATATTTAGTTTTGATTATGAGTTTATGTTCAGAAGATCACAAGAGTTGTATTGTGTAGAAGATTTCTTAAAATTATCAAGAAATATAAATGAGATTTCAGCATCAGTAGATTATAAAAATCCTTCAAAAATAGACATAGATAGAAGTTCAACTACGTTAGCATCGGGAACATATGAATTAGCAATTATAAAGATGAATGGTCGTTTACAGGTGGATATGTTGAATTGGTTCCGAAGGACAGAAAATTTGACATCATATAAGTTGGATTATGTAGGGGGACATTTTATAGGAGATGAAGTGAAATCGCTCCTACATATATGTAGGGACGAAACCGAAGCAACTCGTGTTCAAACAAATAATATGACTGGTTTACAAGTGGAAAGTTATATTCATTTTGAAGAAATTAATCATAGTAGTGATTATTATAAAGATGGTCAAAAATTCAAAGTAATAAAAGTTTGTAAAGAGGAAGGATGGTTTGAAGTGTTGGGAAATGAGAATCCATCTGCGAAAAAAGTTAAATGGGGATTAGCAAAAGATGATGTGACACCTAAAGATATTTTCAGAATGACAAATGAGGGACCAGCATCAAGAGCAATTATTGCGAAATACTGTATTCAGGATTGTAACTTGGTTCATTATTTATTTAATAAAGTAGATGTTGTAACTGATTTAGTTGAAATGGCCAAATTATGTAGTGTACCAATGAGTTTCTTAATATTTAGAGGTCAAGGTATCAAATTAACAAGTTATGTAGCTAAAAAATGTAGAGAAAAAGGTGTATTAATGCCATGTATTAATAAAGGATCAAAAGATGACGGTTATGAAGGCGCAATTGTATTAAATCCAAAATGTGGTTTATATTTAGATGATCCAGTATGTGTTGGTGATTTTGCTTCATTATATCCAAGCTCAATGTTATCAGAGAATTTATGTCCTAGCAGTAAAGTTTGGACAAAAATTTATGATTTAAATGGTAATTTAGTTTTAGAATCTGGAGAAAAGGATTCAGAAGGTAATTATTTGTATGATAATTTAGCTGAATATGAATACGTAGATGTTAATTTTGATACATATCGTTATATAAGAAAAACTCCAAAGGCAAAAGCAGAAAAAGTAAAATCTGGATATAAATTATGTAGATTTGCTCAACCATTAACTTTAGAAGGTATAGAAGAAAAAGCTATTATGCCTGCTATTTTACAAGAATTATTGAAAGCTAGAAAAGATACTAGAAAATTGATACCAGAAACACAAGATGAGTTCATGAAAAATGTTTTGGATAAAAGACAGCTTGCTTATAAAGTTACAGCTAATTCACTATATGGTCAATTAGGCGCTAAAACAAGTACATTTTATGAACCTGATATTGCTGCGTCAACGACAGCAACTGGTCGCTTACTATTAACTTTTGCGAAAAAAGTTGTTGAAGAATGTTATGCGGATAAAAATGTTGACACAAAATATGGTTTTGTAAATACTAAAGCCGAGTATGTATATGGAGATAGCGTAGCCTATTATACACCTGTTTTCATAAAGGTCAATGGAAAAATAGATATTTTAACAATTGAACAATTAGGTAAAAATTATGGAAATAATAATTGGATTAAATGTATAGAACCAGGTAAACAAGAAAAAGAATTTTGTGAATTAAATAATGTAGAAACCTGGACAGAAAAAGGTTGGACTAAATTATTTCGTGTTATCAGACATGTATTATCGTCAAATAAAAAAATGTTAAGAATATTAACAGATACAGGTTGTGTAGATATTACAGATGACCATTCTTTAATACAAAAAAATGGAAAAGAAATTTCTCCAAAAGATGTTCAATTAGGAATGGAATTATTACATAATCCACTTTTAGAAATTTTAATTGATGAAAATAATAAACAAAGTTTATCAAATAAAAATAATTATATGAAGAATTCATATTTATTTAATTCAATGTTAGAGGCAGCCAAATTTACTAATTATTTAAATAATAATAAAATAATGTTTTGTTTGTATTCAATTAATGATGAAATAATAATTTATACAGGAATTAAACAATTAAAAAATCCGATAGCTATTAAAAAGATGAATGAAATTCATTATTCTGGATTTGTATATGATTTAACAACTGATAATCATCATTTTGCTGCTGGTGTTGGTAACCTTATAGTTCATAATACTGATTCAGTATTCTTCAAATTTAATTTAACAGATAAAGAAACAGGAGAAAAAATTTTGGGCGAAAAAGCATTAGAATTATCAATTGAAATAGCACAAGAAGCTTGTCATAATGTTTCCAAAGTATTAAAACAACCCCATGATTTTGAATATGAAAAGATTTTTATGCCTTTCTGTTTGTTATCAAAGAAGAGATATGTTTCAATAAAATATGAATTTGATCCAAAAAAAGGAAAAAGAAATGAAATGGGTATAGTATTAAAACGTCGTGATAATGCGCCAATAGTAAAAGATATTTATGGTGGTGTAATAGATATTTTAATGAAAGAAAAGAATATTCAAAAAGCGATAGATTATGTAAATAAATGTTTACAAGAATTAGTAGATGGTAAAGTTCCAATTGAAAAATTAATAATTACAAAGTCATTGCGTTCATTTTATAAAAATCCGCAAGGTGTAGCACATAAAGTTTTAGCCGATAGAATTGGTCAAAGAGATCCTGGTAATAAACCAACATCAGGAGATAGGATACCATTTGTTTATATTATTACAAAAGACTCTGTAAAAAAAAGTAAAAAAGTTTTACAAGGTGATAAGATAGAAACACCAATATTTATCAAAGAAAATAATTTGAAAATAGATTATTCATTTTATATAACAAATCAGATAATGAAACCATTATTACAACTATTTGGTCTAGTGTTAGATGATATATGGTTAAGTCAAAAGCCACCAAGAAGAGCAAAGATTTCTAATTTTAAAAAAGAGATAGAGAATATAAAAGCATTAGAAGAAGATGAAAAAAAATGTGAAAAAAAGATAAATAAAATAAAGGATAAAGAAGTCCAAGCATTAATATTTGATAAATATTTAAGAGATACAAATAATACGAAAGAAGGAAATCAAAATTTAACAAAATTCTTTACAAAAAACAAATTAGAAATAATTTTATAACGAAGTAGAGAAATTATAATTATTTAAAAATTAATAATAATAATTTATTTTTTTATCCAAACAATGAAAATACAGATTTATTTGTATTTTGTTTTAATTTTAAAACTAATTCAGTAAGGGTTGATACATGTTTTTCTAATTGATTAATACGATTTTTCAAATTATAATCATCATCTTCAAAATAAGATTCTTCATCAGAAATTGTTTCTTCATCATCTTCATAATCGTCTTCTAAGTCTTCTAATTCATCATCATCTTCCTCAGTTTCATCAATAAAATTATTTATAATATTATCATCATATTCATCATGAGTATGTTTTCTTATAACTTCCATAGGAGAATTTAATCCATAATAATTACTATATAAAACATTATATTCTGCCAATCCTTGTTCGTCTAATTTAAATATAATAGCATTAGGTGTTCTTTTATGTTTTAAAGCAATATCATCAATAGATAATTTTAAAAGCTCAAATTCTCTTTGTAAATTTAGGCATTCTTTAATAGTCCAACGGTTTCTAAATCGTTTACACTTATCCATATTATTAATATATAATACATAATGTCTTTAAATTATTTATTTATTATAATTTCTTGTTATTGGTCTACGGGTTTTTTTAATAAAAATAAATAATTTTAAACAATATTATTCAAATATTCATTTTCGGAATCACTGTCATCATTATTATTACGATCATTTAATGTGGAAGAACTACTTATTATTGTTTCATACAATAAAATATTATGAGAAGGATCAAAAATTAACCTATCATTTTCATTATTTTGTTGTAAAATATTTTGAAACATTCTTGTTGTAATATTATTCAATAATTCATTAGATAATAGATTGTTAGTTATATCAAAAGCAATCTGATCTATTTGGTTGGTTTCAGAATTTCTAATAATATTAACATTGGAAAATAAATTATTTTCTCCATTACTAGAAGTTGTATTATTTATTGATGGATTGTTAGAAGTTGTATTATTTATTGATGGATTGTTTGAAGTTGTATTATTTGTTGATGTATTATTTGTTGATGTATTATTTGTTGATGGATTGTTAGAAGTTGTATTATTTGTTGATGGATTGTTTGTTGATTGATTGTTTGAAGTTGTATTGTTTGAAGTTGTATTATTTGTTGATGTATTGTTAGAAGTTGTATTGTTTGAAGATCTTTGGGAACTTCTATAATTTCTTATATCATATCTACATACTGGACAACGAACATTACTATTAAACCATGTTTGAAAAGAATTCTGACAAAATATATGACCGCAATGAATTATTTGTCTAACCATATCATCAGAATTAAAGTGTTCTAATGATATTGGGCAATTTTCATATAAAGGATTTTCAATATCGCCATATTTAATAATTCTAGAAGAAATATTAATTTGTTCATTAGTTGGTCTAACAATGACATTAGTATTTAAAAAATTAGACAAAAATGAAGATACCTCGTTATTATTATTTCTAAATAAATTGTTAGTTTGTTCACGATTGTTAGTTTGTTCACGATTGTTACTTTGTTCACGATTGTTAGTTTGGCGTCTATTATTAGTTTGTTGAGTAATATTGCTATAAATTGATGGATTGATTGGATTATTATAATCATAAAAAATAAAGTTGTTCTGTCTTTCCTGATTAAATAAATTATCAATGTGTCTATTTAAAAATGTATAGGGAGTTCTAGTTGTTCTATGATTACGATTATTAATATTAATTGTATTTTGTATATTATTACGTATATCATCTAACATATCATATAAACGTGTAATTTGTGAATTAACTAAATTATATTGAGAAATATACATATCTATTAAACGATGCTGATCAGGGGATAAATTAATATTTGACATACTAATATAATATATTATACAAAATATGTTTAAATATAAACTAATAAATAAATTAATATAAATGAGTTTTGAAAAATATAAAGATAAGGGATTATCCGGATTGACAAATTTAGGTAATACATGTTTTTTAAATTCAACAATCCAAGTTTTGTCACATACATATGAATTAAATAATTTTTTATCATTAGAAACTTATAAAAAGCGTTTAAATAATAAATATGATTCAGCATTATTATTAGAATGGGATGGATTAAGAGAGATATTATGGAAAGAAAATTGTATAGTTTCACCTTTTAAATTTGTAAAAACTGTTCAAAAATTAGCTCATATAAAGGGTCAGGATATGTTTACAGGATTCAATCAAAATGATTTACCAGAATTTTTAATATTTTTAATAGATTGTTTTCATAATTCATTAACACGTGAAGTAAATATGACAATTGAAGGAGAAATTAAAGATGACAAAGATAAAATAGCGGTAAAATGTTTTGAAATAATAAAACAAATGTATGAAAAAGATTATTCAGAAATATTAGAATTATTTTATGGAATTCAAATATCACAATTAGAGAATGCTGAAACAGGAAAAAAAATGAATATGACGCCAGAACCATTTTTTATAATAAATTTACCAATACCAGAAAATAATAAATCACCAAATTTATTAGATTGTTTTGATTTATATGTTGAAAGTGAATTATTAGATGGAGATAATAAAATTACTGATGAAGAAAGTGGTAAAAAAGTTGCTGCGAAAAAAAATATAATGTTTTGGAATTTTCCAAATATATTAGTAATTGATATAAAAAGATTCAACGCGATGAATAGAAAAAATCAAGTAATGATAAATTTTCCAATAGAAAATCTTGATTTGTCAAAATATGTAATAGGATATAATAAAGATTCATATATTTATGATCTATATGGTGTATGTAATCATAGTGGATCAGTAATGGGTGGTCATTATACATCATTTGTAAAAAACGCAAATGGAAAATGGTATCATTATAATGACACTAGTGTTTCAGAAGTTGGAATGGTGCAACAAATAATAACTCCAAAAGCATACTGTTTTTTTTATAGAAAACGATATAATAGTAAAGTTATAAATAATAATAAATTAGTAAAAAACAAAATATTGATAA
>Ga0114967_10000199_pt1 | contig 49924 bp, 48 predicted proteins | sample M_130628_MF_Meta_FD_92639 | JGI IMG/M metagenome (GOLD analysis project Ga0114967, IMG submission 92639) | Freshwater microbial communities from Lake Montjoie, Canada to study carbon cycling - M_130628_MF_MetaG | ecosystem: Environmental > Aquatic > Freshwater > Lake | place: Lake Montjoie... | reverse complement strand
GATGAGAAGGAGCCGATCAACACGAGCCGCATGAAGCAGTTCAGTGGTGAGGACTTGATTGAGGCGCGCGGCCTGTATCAGGACCAGCAGAAGTTCCGCGCGACTGGCAAGCTCTTCATGATGACGAACAAGCTGCCGCCGATTAACAGCATGGACTATGGCACCTGGCGCCGTGTTCGTGCTGTCCCGTTCAAGAGCAAGTTCATCTCGGAGGACCACCCTGACTGGGGCAAGCCGAACCACTTCCTCAAGGACAAGGAGTATGAGAAGAAGCTGCATCCGTGCCGCGAGGTCTTCTTCTCCTGGCTGGTTCACCTCTATGAGACGGAGTATCTCGTCCACGGACTGGAGCCGGTGCCGGCCGCTGTCAAGAAGGAGACGGACGACTACAAGGAGGGCTTTGACTCCTTCGCCAAGTTCCGCAACGACCGCATCAAGCGCGAGCCTGGTGAGAAGACGCTGTTCAAGCACATTGCGAATGCCTACAGGGAGTGGCTGGGAGACGGCAATCGCACGGGCAGCCGGCTGACGCCCAAGGAGCTGGAGAAGCGGCTGAACAGCGAGTTTGGTGAGCCGACCGACGGCAAGACATATAACCATATCATGCTGAAGGTGGACGAGGATGAGAATGAGAGTTCAATTGTCTAAAGAGATGGGGCAAATATATGTTATGGATAAATACTATATCACAAACAAGAGGGAGTTTGAGGGTGAGGCCGGCCACGAAGTCCTCTTAGAAAAGCTCGTTCCCAAGATGCCTGTTTTTCAACTGAAGGCGCTCGCAATAGACGTAGGCGCAAACAAGGGCAATGAGTGGCCGAAGCTACAGCAGATTCTCTGCGAACCGAATAGTCGCATTCTGGCGTTTGAGCCCAACCCTGTAAATCACCCCATCTTGGAATCCAGGCAGCTAGATAACGTGGATTTTTTTCCCTTCGCAGTTTCCAATGTAGAGACGCAGGCGCCCATTTATTGCTGGCGCGACACCCCTGATAATAAGCCTGGCTACTCTCTCGCGGGTCTTCGTGCAGGCGGGCCCAAGATTTGTGATGTAGACGTTCGCACACTCGACAGCGTGTTGAAGGAGTATCCCGACGACGAGTATGTGATTAAGTATCTTAAGATTGACACGGAAGGAAACGACACTCTTGTTCTGGAGGGCTGTCGCAAGAATCTTCACAGAGTTCACTATATCATCTTTGAGGCGAGCGACTGTCTTGATGATTTTCGCGGACCCGCGCGCAAAGATCCGCTCAAGAGTTGTATAGACATGCTGGATGCGGAGGGATTTGACGTGTATCGTCTCGGAACAAAGCGGTTGCTGAAGCTCAATGGGGATGGGTGGGCCCCTGTCTATGAAACTAAAAAGTTCTGGAGCAACTGTTTTGCGCTGAAGAAGAGTGATGCGGTTATTCGCGAACTGATAGACGAGAATGGATTTTATCTATGAGGGTGCAACAGATGCTCCACGATTCTTTTTTCGTGGTGGTAGTGGTGGCAGTGGAGGTAGCCGAGGTGGTGGTGGTGCGCGAACCTTAACCACCGCCTCTTCCATCGTATTCTCAGACTCGTCGGATACCTCTTCATCTGACTCAGGTGGAGGAGGTGCCTTCTTGATTTTGTCAGCGCTGTTTTTTTTCACTATTTTAGGTTCATTATCATCAATGTCTATAGATGCGTCCATATCTCTTCCACAACACCTGAATCTGAATTTTTTATGATTGATTGCCGAGTATATAACCCCACCACCCGATATTATTATACCAAATATACCAAGTCCTCCTGCTGTAGTAGAGTCCATTCTTAGTTACCGGTTAGAGTAAAAACTTATGCATATCGTCTAACGACTTCAGCAATCACAATCCCCAGCACACTCATGATAAACGCGGTCGTGCCAGCATACATAAGAGCATTAGTTGCTGAGCTGCGCCACGTATAGATAGTTGCACCCACCGCCAAGAGCAAATAGCAGAAGAAGAATGCTGCGAGAACAATGTCCTGGAGGGTCTGGAGTCTTCGATACGAAACCGGCGCACCCTGTTTTCTATCTAAAAACTCCTTCTCAAAGGTGGATGTGGCTGTCGAAATATCCGAGAGTTTGGACTTCAGCGCCTGGATTTTTCCCTGCATCTCCGTCCTCTTGGCTGTGCTTGTTTGTGTGCGAGACGTGACCTCCTGATATTGTGTACTCATTGCAGTAAGAGTCGCAAGATCCGTATTTAAATTTGCTTTGCGTGTATCATAAATCATCTCCTACCGGTGAGTGCTAATTTTAAAAAGGAATCCTTCTTAAAATTAGTTTTGATTATATCGGTTCATTTAATATCCAGCTGCCTTACACAGACCCGGTATATCAACGCCGGAAACGTCGGATAGACCATACGAACTATAATTGAGCGCGTTGCCCGACGCGTCGGCGGGCGCCGCGGCATTCGGATCCTGATAGGTAAAACGGCGGCGAGTCCAGACAGTCGGGTCGCGCAGGTTCACACTGTAGGCATACCGTCCAAGGAAGACGACCGCATTCAGAACAACAAGGATGATACCCACATAGATAACGAGCGCGCCACTGAAGAAACCGACGCGAGAACCATACGCAAAGATAGCGACAATCAGAAGACTCAGAAGAAGAATCTGAAGAAAGAAGAGCGTGTCCATTTTGCTTTGATATGCGTAGTCATTCATGTGTAACTGGCGAGTCGCCAGTTCCATGTTATATTGCTGTGAATCCGTAAGAACTCTAGACATTCTACTTAGAGCGGTAAATATAAATGAGAAGTCCAACAGCCGTTAGATTCAAAAACCCATATAATGCCAACAGGCTCGTCGCCGAACGATTTTTCTCTTCGCTATAACTTAACATATCCTTGCGTAGTGCGAGATTAGCGGGGTCGCTCATACCTTCCTCTATTCTCTGCGTTGTAAAGTTTTCGCTGAGACCGAGCAATTTCCAAGAGGCGGGTGGCTGTGACTCCGTAGGTGTAATTTGATTTCCAGACTGCATGAACGTTTCCATAAAGTTGAGAGATGCCAGTATATCATCCATTTTTTGTTTCATAGTCTCACCATTAGATTTCATAATTACATTACCAGATGAGGCATATTTCTTATCAAAAAAAACAACTCGTTTTAAATAATAGCAATATTCCCTGTTAAGCCGCGATCCGAGCTGATATGCACTATACGTATTTTGGTCAATAAGACGCCCTGCGTCTATTTCATTTGAGATGAGCTTAATGAACTGGTCATGTGTCATATTTCCTGCATCATCCCGCTCCACTTTATCTGTTAAAAAGGAGTCCTCTTGAAATGGTTGAAGAGCCGTCTCAAGAGTATCAACGGATGTATCGGGACACGAGGTATTCATGTCTTCTTAATTATGCTTTTGATTGTTTAACTGCAAAGTATATAGTAGCGCTAATAAAAACAATGAGTGCTGCACCGAGGCCGATAGTCACGGGATTCATCTTGCTCGCAAGATACGCCATAATACTGCCGGGAGCTGAAGCTGTATACATGTAGCCAAGATCAACGAAGAGTCCCATCTGTCTGGCGAGAAGTCCAATAAAAACCGAAAAGAAAAAGAGGGATGTCACGATAAGCAGAAGAAGGCTGCTCGTCTGGAGAGGGCGATGAAGAGGAAACCAGCTTTCGTAGACAGTTGTATTCTGCTCGGGGTGTGTAAGAAGCTTCACACGGTCCTGTGAGATTTTCAGAGCGTCCGTCTTTGTCTGATAGTCTCCCTGAAGCGCCGAATGCTGTGTATAGAGGGTCGAGATATCAGAAGATGTTGCTCGCGCTTCAGCAATTTTTGTCTCTAGACAGTTGAGCGTGTTGGTCGCGTCCGATTCGAGTAGAGTAACCGTATCCTCAGACGTAGAGGCTGCAATTCCTTGAACCGAATTTTTTGTTGTCGTTTGCCACGACGAAAAAGCGGCAGGGTCGCTTATTCTTGCTATTATCTGCTCTGTACACGACATTGCTATTCCTATTTAGGGCATACATACTCTGTACATGTCGTAGACTCCAGAGGCGGGCGATGGGCGGGTAATCTTCACAATATCGCCGGGCACCAGTCCCATAATTCTCGCAATCATGTCCTCGTGGAACTTAATAAACGGGAGATTCATCTTGCTGCGAATATAGTGCTGCTTCAGAAACTCGGCGTGCTCGGCGGCAGGCATCTTCGTGTGCTTCGGAACCAGAATGTGGGTGCGAGGATCAAAGAGGAGATTGTGTGCCTTGAAGAAGCGGATGCGCTGCTTTTTTCCAGACCACTCGGCGAGGGCGGCAGCATGGAAGACGTCGGCGACATCCTCTAACACAATCACAACAATCTCGGTTGTGACGGGGTCAATCTTCGGCTCGGTGCCGTTTATGAGAAGGGAGAGGAACGTGCCAAGACGCTGCTTCAGCTTCTGGAGACTGTAGACAACAATACATCGCTGGATGGGGTCCAATGCCGCCTCGGGGGTTGTGGGGGGCGCCCTCTTCAGATCCATCGTGAGAGCCGTCTGTCCGCCAGCAACCATTGCCTCAATCTCCCATGGACCGAACTGCTCATAGTTTGCCGTATCGTAGCCGTCCTCCTTCATAATTCCGAGGAGAGTCTTGCGACTCCTGTAGAGAATATCAAGTTCTTCGTAATTCATTTCCTACTATAGTATGGAAGGAATGGATTATCAATTTTTGTCGGTTACTCGCGCTTAATCACATTGATGCGAACATTTGCTGCGGGAGGAGGGGCTCCATTCGCTTGGTTACCAGCGAATCCAACTTTGCGTGTGCCATTGTTGCGATTGGAAGCATTGTTGCGGAGTGCGGAGCGGATCGGCTGCTGTTGTTGTGGTAGACCCTGTGCCTGAAAGGCTGCGGGCGAGGTATCCACTGAAATCATAGGGGGTGCGCCAGGGATTGGAGGGGGGAGAACAGTTGCGGGAGGTGGGGCTGCGAGAGAGGCGACGAGCGCAACTTGGGCTTGCTGAGGAGGAGGGGGTGCTGCATTCTGTTGGCCAGGGACAGCAGCTGTTGTGGGTCCAAAAGCCTGTGCTTGCGCCGAGTTCATCGGAATTACGATGTAGGGTTGTTGTTGCTGTTGCTGCTGCTGCTGAACAGGGGTAGCTAGAGGCAGCGACGCCGTATCAAACTCCTCTAGTTCTTCTTGTATAGGTGGCAGGGGGCCAGCGGCTATAGCATCTTCCGCGGCAACCTCCTCAGGTGACGGCGCCGGCGGCGGAATTGCAGACAGTGCCGACAAGTCCTCCAGATTCGCCGTCTGCTCTTCCGTCAGCGGCACCAACTCAGGCACTACCGTATCAACAAGAACCCGCGTAGGAATCGCCGCCGAAAGCGCAGCCAGCTGCTCATCCTCTGAAAGCTGCCGAATCTCAGGCGCCTCCAGCTTCTGTAAGTCATTATTTGTAAGAATACGCATGCCAATATTCATGTAGCTAGAGAGCTCCTGCTCCAAAAGTTTCGTCGCATACGGCATTTCTATCTTCGAAAAACTGGTCAAACTGCGTTTAACGGGCGGCAGGAGTTCCAGATTCGTGGCCGTGCTTCCAATATACTGAAGAGGGCCGTCGCACATCGGACATACACAGAGGCCCGTCTTCTCATTATAAATTGGCACCGTGCCACATCCATTGCAGATTGTAAAGGTCGTTCCATCCGCCCTCTTCATATAAGACTCGTGAACAAAGGCAGAAATGCTGTGTCCTATCACCGCATCGCGCTCCATCTCGCCCATACGCAGACCGCCCTGTGCTCCACGACCACCCGTCGGCTGATGCGTCCGCTGTTCTTTGCGACCCTCTGCGCGCGCATTCCACTTGTCCTCTGTCATGTGCTTCAGACGCATCGTGTAGACGTTGCCCATGAAGATGGTAGAGGGAATCATGATACCAGACTGGCCATCGTAGAGGAGTTCCTCACCCATCGGCTGCATACCGAACTGCTCTTGGAGAACCTTGCCGATGGCGGCGGCCGGCGATCCCTCGTTCATGAATGTCGTCGCATTTCCAATCGCCGCCGCCGCCGCTGCCGCCTTTCCGAGGAGGGCCTCCAGAAGCTGGGCCATCGTCATACGAGAGGGGATGGCGTGGCTGTTCATAATCATGTCTGGAATGAGACCAGACGCCGAGCGGGGCATGTCATGGCCACGAATCATCATGCCGATTGTGCCCTTCTGGCCGTGGCGGTTGGAGAATTTGTCGCCCAGCTCGGGCACTCTGTATTGGACCGTGCGGATCTTCACAAGCGCGAGGCCCGTATTACTAATCATGACCGCAACCTTCTCCACGCGACCTGTCGTCCATACCTGCGCCGTCACGCTCGCATCACGAATATCGCCACCAGGGCTCTGAAGATAGCGGCCAACTAAGACAGTGCTCTCATCCACAAATTCGCCGACACGAATAATTCCGCGCTCATCCAGCTTGGAATAGTCAACGCCAGGCTTCAGCTTTGTCCAGGCGGGCATATTCGTAGGATTCGCAATTCGCGTGCTCGTGTGCGCCTGCGGATCATCCTCTTCAAATGCCTCGTAACTTCTGTAAGAGGCGCTGTGGAAAAGACCGCGCTGAATTGCGTCGGCGTTCATGACAATACCGTCCTCTTGGTTATATCCAGAGAAGCAGCCCATGGCGAGCACGAGATTCTGGCCATAACCCATATTTCCGCCCGCAACATAGTCGTAATAGTGTGTGCGAACAATCGGGGCCTCGGCGTAGCTGAGAACATGGACCTGGTTATCAAACCGGTTGTTGAAGTTGGTGGCATAGACGGAGACGCCCTGCTTGCTCTGGGAGCAGCTGAGCTGGTTACGCGGCGACTGGTTGTGATTCGCATATGGAATCACACTGGTCATGAGGCCAAAAATCGTGGAGGGGTGAATCTCCAGATGGCTGGTATCAGGGTGGATATGCTCGGGGAAACAGGCCACATAGGATTCGTTCGCTTCATAGGGGTCCACGTATTCAATGACGCCCGCATGCGGGGCCAGTTCATCTCGGTAGGCCTCCAGACTGGGCGCCTCTCTTTCCTTCAGCGGGTCGAAGAAGTCAGTTAGTTCGGCGCGGCCGGCAGTTCCTTTGTAATTACCTGTCACAAGTTCCTGCCATGTCTTTGCGGCTCTGATCGCATCAACGGGAATAGCACCATTCTGCCCGAGATGAATCAAGGGGCGAACAGGGCGGCCCTCGTCTAAGAAGACGAATACGCGCCGCTCGCGAATGCTGAAACCGACGCTGGTGGTTGCAGGCAAGCACCCTGTCCATTTCATGAGCTTAATCACGCCGCGGAGCATCAGAGGGCGCGTCGTATAGCCCACAATGCCGGCGTTCACGAAGACAGGGACGGCCTTTATCGCGGTGGCCGCCGTGACCTGCTCGCAGCTGATGACGCCTGCGCGGTTCAGAAGCCATTTGGTGAAAGGGAGCGGATTCGTTAGAACGCTGATGCCTGCGAGATTCGTCAGATTCTTCGTGATGCCGATGCTCGCACCGCCAGGCGTCTCATTCGTGCAGAAATAGCCGAATTGACTGGTATGGAGGCGGCGCGGCCCCTGGAGCTTCATACCTGTGTCAAAGTCCAGCACAACGCGGCGGCAGTGGGAGAGGAAGTCCATGTAGGAGAGGCGGGACAGGGCCTGGAGGACGCCAGCCTTCTCTTCACCTACACCAGCGCCGCTGCCGCTCGTCCACTTCCCCTTGAAAGCGCGCATGATGCCGTCGGTAATGAACGACGCGCCCAGCATTGTTGGCAGGTTGCCAGGCGAGAAGAGGTTGGCGAAGCTGTCGCCCTTGTAGCCGCTGCTATTATACTTATACTCCTTGTCTATTGTCACGCGGGCGAACTTGAGCCACGACGTGTAGACGCCCTGGAACATCATGCGGGTGAGGAAGCCGCTTGACAGGCAGCGCTGATTGCGCGTATCGTCGCGGTCCGTCTTCACATCAAGACCGGCCGTCACACGCAGCATTTTCCGCACACACTCGGCGAGGAAGAAGGCGCGGGCCATCGGCCGATCCTCCACGTGGATGAAGAGCTGGTTGTGGATAACATCCAGCACGTGCGCCTCGCTGAATCCCTTCGTGAGAATCTTGATATACTGGATTGCGGAAAACGTGTCTAAGAAAGGGAAGGCCTCAACGACGGACTCCTCTAAGAGTGGTTCAAGCAGCTTCGTCTCCGCGTCTTCAGGGTCGGGGAAGATAAGACGTATGATATCCTCATCAGCTTGGATACCTAGCGCGCGAAACAGAATGAATACTGGGATAGGCTTGCGGACGAACGGAATGCCCACCTGCAGCGTCTTTTCTCTGCGCTGGAGGCCGAACACCACGCGGCGCACCTGGCGAGTAACCGGACTCAGACACGAAATAGAGCCATATGTGAGCGTCTTCGGCTCTCTCTCTTGATTTTGAACATAGAGCGTGTTGAATGCCTGTTCTTGGTGCGTTATGAGAACCTTCTCGGAACCATCCACAATGAAGTAGCCGCCGTAGTCATAAATACATTCGCCGGCCTCGCGCAGAAGTTCCTCGGGCTTCTTGTTGAGAATACAGTAGCGGGAGTGGAGCATGACGGGTATGCGGAAGAGGGGATATTTGGCGAGATAGGCATAGGCCTCTGTCGCCGGATCCATCTCCAGCACCGTAGTTGTGAAACCTGGGCCCTCACCCGATGCGCGCTGCTGGGTTCTCGTAATGCGGATGTGAATATCCGCCTGGACGATGCTTCCATAGGTTAGATTGCGAAGACGCGCCTCATTGGGAAAGAGGAGACGGACCTCGCTGGAATGCTGTAGATTGAGAGTGGGTGTTCCAATATAGAGTTTGTTTCCTTCCAGGCCGCCCACGAAGATTTCCGCCTTATACGCATATTCTCCTGTCGCGCCTATCTGCTCTTCCAGGACTGTGATAGGGTTTGATGTGCGAATCATCGCCGGCAAATCCGATGATAAAAACTGGTCATAGCTGTCAATATGGTGACGCGTCCACGGATAGTCTACAGTATTGTAATAGAGTTTCAGTAGACGTTCTGATAATTCTCTTGCTTCGTCTCCACGAAGAGCTGACGTCATTCCAGGAGTCCTAATTGCTAAGTAGGTTTCTTTGAATGAGTTTATGCCCGCTCCGCATCGCATCGCTTACTTGAACTTCCATGTGTGCTCTTCAACAGAGGGTGATGGAGGAAGAGGTGCGCCCAGATAGGCAGCGCGCACATCCTGGTAAACAGACGACGGAACCGTGCTGTCAAACGGCTTGAAGGTGGCCGCCGAAGCGAAATCTGAAAACGAAATGGCTGTGCCGCCACCCGCCTGATTACTTCCTAGGCCAGCAGGAACCTTCGGTGAAAAGTCGTTCACGCCACAGTCCGCCATGCGGGCAGGCTGATTTATAGTGTCGTAGAAAGAGAGCCCCTTGTCAACGTAGGCCGGGAAAGAACCACTGACTCCGTCAATGCCGGGGCGAGTCTGGAAGTCAAGCGGCGCACCCATGAGCGGGGCGGCGCCGCCAGCTTGTGAGCGGCGGCTCTTGCGTCGGGTGTTGCCCTTCTTACGTGCAGAGCCATGTTCGGCATGCTTCACAGCAAGATAGGCCTCCACGGCCTTGGGTGATACATCGCGTCTAAAAACAGCCTTCCACGCCGTCTGGAACTCCTCGATCTGAATGTCCTTGTCCTTTCCCTTGAGAGAAAGGGCCTTTTGGTCAAGGTGCTCAAATGCTGACCGTAGCTGGGGTATTGTCATAGGCGTTTTCTTTGTATTATTGTTGCGCTTCTGCGTCTTCCTTTTTGAAGAAGGCATCCTACCAATGGCTTGGATTTTATGTTGTTTTAAAGGGATCGCGAATCAGGCTTCTCAACGTATTAGTGCCCATCTGAGGCACCGATGGCATTGTAATCGGCTGACCAGTCACCTTCTTTCTTAGAAGATTGAGCCCGAATCCAATACAGAGAAGAATCACCATGGCAATCATAAAGGGGGCGGCCGTGTTATAGACGGACGTCTGCCACGTGCTCATCGCATACTCTTCACTAAAAAGATTCGCATGGTGATATCCAGCTACAGCTAGGATAAGAGAGACAATAACAACTAAAATAAGAGGGCTGAGACGAGGTAGGACGGCAAATACAAGAAGTCCTGCGAGGACTACTATCATAACTGAGGGCAAATACAGCTCCATTCTTAGAATGTCTTTAGATTTTCTCTATGAGGTCAACCTGGGTCAGAAAGTGCTTCCTGCAACATAGACGCATAACTCCGAGACCGTCCAGAATCTTCTTCTCCGGAGTCTCGGGAACAGAGGTTCCATCGAAATAATACTTCTGTTCGGCGGCGTCCCCCTTCAGCTCCTTAAGCTTCTTCTGGTAGAAACGCCACTGGTCGGCGATCACCTTTCCACAATTCATACAGCGAATAGGAGGAAGCATTCTACTGGAGTTAGCTAGAACCTTTCCGCCAATTTTAAGGCAAAACGCGTTCAAACAAGAACCCCGAATACCCATATACTAGCAGACATGAGCTCTGTGACGAATCCTGGCATGAATTACATGGGTGGCAACCCTCTTGGTTCTAAAGTTCGTGCGCTTGAGGTAACGGTGGAGACTATGCGCAAGCAGATGGCGGCTCTTCAGAAGACGCTGGAGGATCGTGGTTCTGGGCCTGCCACGGTTGTTTCGGGGCCGCCCGGCCCTCAGGGTCCTCCTGGTCCTGCCGGCCCTGCGGGACCCGCTGGACCTGCTGGACCGATGGCCTACATTGCGATGCCTGCAGGTATGATGGCACCAACTGCTACTGCCACTGTTGCTGCACCTGCACCTGCACCTTCTTCACCTGTTGCTTCACTCCGCGAGTAAATCATCATCAAGCGCCTCTTTGTAGTTTTGTTCCAGAATAACAACAACACGCTCCTTGATTTGGATATTTAGTCTGAGTTGATGAAGAAGTGCAATAGCAGTCTTATATGCTTGCTTCTTCTCGGCCAGCTCCGTCTTCGCCTTTTCAAGAAGTCTGAGAGCGGTATCTGCAGGCATTTAGTTTTTAGCTGAAACCAGCCAAACTTTTAATTTTAGGAGAAGGCTCCAGTCTTTCTTATCTTCTGCAGAGTGGCCGAACTAATCTTAATCGCATGATACTCTTCCAATTCAAACAAAATACGTGAAATGGCTACATTAGGTTTTTCACGTAGAATCTTCAGAATCGTTTGCTGTTGCTGGACGGCCCACTTAGACTTGACCTTCGTTGGTGGCGGCTCCACTGTAAGAAGACGCACAGGGCCCTCGCTCGTCTGCTTCACTGGACCAATTTCAAGCTCCTCAGCATGGTGCTTGTCGTGACATGCCGCACAGACGGCAACCAAGTTTCGCATGTGATTCTGGTGCGTTCCGTCTGAGAAATGGCCTGATGCACCTGCGGCAGCCCGTGGCCGAATGTGGTGAATCTCAATGTCGGCCACAAATGCCGAGCCACAGACTTCACACGCCCTCCGCTTGACCACTGGATTCCAGCTGGACGCCGGCGCCTCCTCATCTGGCGCCGATCCAAGAAGTTCATGACGAGCCCGCTGCGCCACCTCTAGGAAATCCGCTGGCAGATTGAGTGCCCTGGCAACCTCCAGTCCATACATACTGCTTCCAGCGCCCTTCTGGAGAGTGCGGTCATAGATGAGAACACCCGTGGCCGGCTCATAGCGAACCCGCAGATGCCACGTCTGGAGACCTGGGCATGCAACAACGGAGAGAAGTCCGTGGAGATGCGTGGCGAAGAGAAATGAAGACCGCCTCTTGGAGAGCCAAGTGAGAGCGGCTGCCACAAGACTGGTTGCCGAGACAGATTCCGTTCCACTGCACACTTCATCTCCCAAAATCAAGGATTTTTCGTCTGCTTTCAGCAGAATCTCACGCAGCTCCGTCATTTCTACGGCAAAGCTGGAAAGACCGGCCCAAAGGTTATCGTGATTCAGGATGCGAGTGAAGATAGACGCGTATGGACTGATACGCATAGAGACGGCTGGGACATAGCAGCCGGTCTGCGCCAAGACGGTTGCGATTCCTATGGATTTCATGAGCGACGACTTTCCGCTCGCGTTCATTCCGTAGAGGAGCCAGCCATTTGCACGGAGTGCTACATCATGCTTCACATATTCCAGGCGAGTTTGCTGGGCCTCAATGAGCGGGTGGCGGAGTCCCTGGATGTCCAGGGAGCCCTGCGCACCTTCTTCAATGGCAGGCCTTGTGAAACCACGTGCCTCGCAGATCCGCTGGAGAGTGACTGTAACATCCGTCTCGGCAACCCATGTATGAATACTGTGCCACATCTCCATATACGCATCCACCAGGGACTGGCAAATGGGTGGAAGTTCCCTGGAAAATGCCTCCTGGAGATCCGCGCGCTTCTTCGCAACCTCTGTGTGAATGAGTTCCAGGTGGGGGACATTCACATTCGCCCCACTCTTCTTCTCCGTAACTGTGATGCCAGGATACGGCGCTCCACTCGGGTCACTGCGCAACTTCTGTGCCAGAGCTCGCACAGTCGTCTTCGTTCCAGTAATACAATAAAGCATACTGTCGCGACTCTCCAAGCGGAGGGCACCTTCCGCCAAACCAGCCCACTTGCGAATTCCCTCTACGATTTCGTCGACCTGCCTCTTAATCGCAGCAAGCTGCCCCTCTATGGCCGCCGTCTGTGGAGCCTTGTCCGCTGGAAGAAAGAAGGTGTCATCGTCCACCCGCGTTGCCTTCTCAACGTCAAAATGCTCTTTGAAGACAGTGATATAGTCCTTGAATGCTCTTATAAGATCTACAGGAAATGCGAAAGGCGTTCCTTCTGTTGCTTCGATTAGTCTCAAAGAATAGGCGTAGCTTTGCTCCAAGAGGAGCACATCATTGGCCGTGACCGTGTATGTCTGGATTTTGCGGTGGAGCCTGGGCATGTCCGAGATTCGCTGGAGAAGGCTGTGGAGAGTATTACGATTCTCCTTCGGCATTTCATAGACGGCTGCTAGCTCGTCCAGCCGCTGATTCAGTGTGTCCACATCGCGAATTGGATACAGGAGTCGCTGGCGCATGGCTCTGCGGCCCATCAGCGTGTGCGTCTTCATAAAGAGGCCGAGGACGGAATCTTCTTCTCTGGGGCCAATGAAGTTAATCTGTGTAAGCACATTGTTTCCTAGAAATACGGATTCCTCTGGAGACCAGATGCGGTGGGCATGGAGGCGGTCTGTGAGAGAGGGAAAATGCTCTTCAATTGTTCTCACGAGGGCCGTCAAGGCCGCTTCTGCTAGAGGGAGCTCGGCAGTATGGAGATACTGGCGAAGAGGGAGGAGTGTCTTCGGCTTGAAGATGCGCGCCAGGATGTCTTCGCGCTGCGTTGGCGCAAGTTCCGCGGCCATCTTCGTATGAATCAGGGCATTTACCAAGCCAAGACGACTACGGAGAAAGTTCTCCGCCGGCATTGTCATCACGTCGCCGCGCCAGAAGACCACGCATTCGCGGGGCGGATGGACCTGGAAGAACTGGAGAAGGTCGTCTGCGGCCCATGCGTCATTGCGGCCGACGGCGGCGCCCTGGTAGGACACGCTCTCGCCTGTCGTGAGGTCAACTACGGAGGTTCCGAAGGTGGGTGGTGACCAGGGGACTTCCTCCAGCCAGAGGGTTGCGAGAAACATACTCTCCGAGCCGTCTGCAGTTTCCAGGTGGGTGCCAGGGGAGAGGATGCGGCTAGTGGCCCTGGTAATCTTGCCTCGGTCATCCTTGGATTCGTCAATAATCACGCATGTCCAGCCTTGGGAGGTGAGGCGCATGGCGAAGGTGTGGAGCGATTGGGTTGGAACGCCGGCCCAGAGACCGTCACGGTTTCCCGGACCCGACGCCTTTTTATAGGTAAGTTTTATGCCTAGAAGATCTGTGATTTGCTTGGTCGTCGTCTGCCCTTCGCCTGTGAGGGGGTCCAAGATATCATAGAATTCATAAAACTTTCCTACTTGGAAGAAAACTGCGGTTTGAGCGCCATAGAGGCTTGCGTAGTTTTTACAATGGGCGACGTATTCGTCGTACATCTCTACTTAAGTATGGTGATGGCGCTTTAACCTTTTCTTGGCGCTTAGTAGAATGGCTAACGCTGCTAACGCTGCTAATGCTGATGTATGTAATATTGCTCCTTGTATTACAAGTGTTAAAAGTAATACTGGTATTATAACTGAATGCGAAGGTAAAGCACCGAAAGAGTCGTGTTTTATTACAAATGACTTAAATAAACAGTTTTATCACAGTGTTGGTGATAAGTTTAACACATATGCTATTAAAGCTTTATTCGAAAGTATTGCTAATGAACTAACTACAAATTATGACGATGAAATACGCAGTTTATTTGATATTGCTAAAACAGTTAGTTCAGCTGTTAAATTTAAATTTCTAGATAATGATAATCATCGAAAATGTGATGATATTGTGGGAGTATTTTATTTAGAAAAGGCGGGTAAGGGGGGGACGGCTCCTACTAAAAATATATTCCACATATCATTACATTCGGAGATGCCAAAATATATTCGTGACGCAAGAAGATCGATAAGTGCCTGTGGATTTTATGAAAAAGGTGAAAAAAATACAGAAAATGAAGGTCCTGGAGCATTTCATTATAAAATTGAAAATATATTCTGGAGTCCTTCAGATTCTCAATTAAGAGAAGCTGAACAACCGTGGAAAAGGTTAAATATAAATCGTTCAACCCCATCTATGTTTATTCACAATACAGCCAATTTTGATCTTTCATATGATTTTTTTAGGAGAAAATATAAATCAACACAAATAAGTGACGAGGATCTTGAAACTAAAATAAAAGATGGAAATACCTTACACAAAAAGATATATAATATGTTCGTAGAACGTTGGAATAAATATGTAATTAGAGATTCTTTAGAGTCTAGTGTAATCAAATTATTTGTTAAAGGGCATATTTCAGCTTCAAAAAGTAAATCAAGAAGTCGCTCAAGAAGTCGCTCAAGAAGTCCATCTCGTGGTGGTCGGCGCACTCGTTCTAACAGGAAAAATGGCAAAGGGCGCCGGTCATCGGTAAAGACGCGCAAATCTAGGCGCTAAAGTAGATGATCCCACCTGTCCGCTGGTATTATATTCTCTCCACCTGGATTTTCATAGCATCCGCCACATATCCATTCCACCGAATTTCAACATTCCCTCTGAATCTTCTGGCCTCCGTCGGCTGCCTAGAAGTTATACTGAATCCACACAAGGAGAGCTGGGTGAAAAACGTCTATATTCTTGCTCTTCACATAGCCCCGTTCTTCTGGATTCCGCGCGATTTAACTAAGAAAACAATAGAGATTGCTATTGTTTTCGTAATTATCTATTTACTTTTCATAGCCGCTCTAAAAGAAAATGTGTTTCACGTCTACATGACCCTCTTGGACGAGGATCATCCGACTGCGTCCCTGTTTTTTTGCGACCGCTTTGGCATTTGTTAGACACACGAATAGTAAACTCGCCGCAGCCCGAACTCCCGCATACACTTCTCCAAGACGCATTTACACTCTGCACACGGCCTAGAGTTGCTCGGCCGACCAAGAGCTGGACTAAGACGCCACACATACATGTCTGCGCCTCGTAGCTTATTGAGGTCACCGACACACCTAAGAGCGGCAATCTCGGCGTGAATTGTGCAAGAGCCATGTGGACTGTTATCATAGCGAGGACCCGTCTTGAGAGCGCGCGCCTTCGCACCAATCTTGTTTGTTGCAACCGCAATTACCTTTCCTCGAGAGACAATTGCGGATGTATGTTGATATGTGGCCCGCTGGTCCACCTTAGACTGCGGTCTGAAGGTCTCCATCAGATAGCGGAAGAAGGTGGTGCAGCGCATGTGTGTAGGCTTTAGTGGATAAAGCCAATCTCAATTTTACTGGATCGGGACTCCCTAAAGAGCCCGCTGCTTCAGCACCTGGAAATCCGTATACATCTGGCGCAGAATCGTCTCGGGAGCCTTGGATCCCGCCTTGATAAGACCAGCCGTCTCCAGCTCCTTCTTGAGCTTCTCAATAGGCATCACCTGGCTCTCCTTCTTAATCGTCTTCGCACGATTCACACGTTTATTAAGTCCAGAGACAGAGACACGAATACGTCTGGCAACCTTCTGTGTCTTTGCATGTGAATATTTCTTAACAGCCTCTCCTGTTCCTTTGGCAAGAGGCCCGGGGGGGAGCTTGATGACCTTCTTGGGGGCGAGAATGAGCTTTCTCGTCTTGTGATTCGTTTTATCAAGAATGACCTTCACATCCTTTCTGCCACCATGTTGTTTCTGCAGGGGGGTGACAGTGGCAGGTGCAGGAGCGGTAGGAGCAGGGGCAGGGGCAGAAGCAGGGGGGAGCGGCGTGAACGACGGTGCGTCCAGTCTTGACACCTGAACCGGTGCCTGACCACCCTTCTGCTGTCTCCCCCGTCTGCGCGTATTTGTTGGTTCAGTTGAGAGACTCTTCGCAGCTTCTCCTGTAATTCTGAATTTTTTTATGGTATCGGCCATCTGATATAGGAAAATTAAAAAATCATGAATAAATAGAATGAGCGGAACAAGAAAGAGGGGCCAGTCGCCTGTACGATTCTCGAATAACTCCTCTAGATTTGTCTATAACAACTATAACCGTGCTGAAGAGCGGGCGGAAGCAGCACGTATTAAAACATATATGCCGGCTGCAAGACAAAATGTTAGCTATCATAGGCGAACGGGGCAATGGATGAATAATATAGGACAGAGAACTCTTAATGCCGCTTCGGCTAACTGGGCACGTCAGGCACGTCAGGCACGTGATACATATAATAATAACAATAATAATAGGGGTTTTAACTGGACGTGCGGGCTTTACGGATGTGTAAAGCGTCTTATTGGACGTGGTGGCGCTACTCGCCGCAACAGGAAACGCAAAGCCTAAACCCTTATCTCCTTAAAATTGGAGGAATGGACGCTACCCCAAGCGCTCATACAATGATTCCGTCCTATAGGCACATCTTGGACCTCTACTTTGCACAGGCGGATGGGCGCCAGATCATCTCCCACCAGCTCGAATCGTTCAATCATTTCATGGATGTGGATATCCCTGAAATTATTCAGCATGTAAATCCGATTATCGTCCGCGGCAGTCCAGAGATTCCCCTCTCAGGTCCTCGCTCTGCTCTTGCGACGGCAACCGGTCTCTCAACCACTGCGGCCAACGCTCTCATGAATGTGCAGGGCGGCTTCATGCCCACACAGGCCGTTGCCCAGCACGAGTATGAGGTGCAAATTCTCTTTGAGAACATCAGTCTGCGCAAGCCGACGATCTTTGAGAACAATGGCGCGATTCTGCCCATGATGCCGAATGACGCCCGTCTTCGCAATCTCACGTATGCCTCGCCCCTCTTCGTGGATGTCCGCGTCAAGACGACCTTCATCAACAACACGAAGCAGGGCGAGCGTATTACGAGAGAGCGCCTCTTCCCCAACGTCCACCTCGGCAAGATTCCTGTCATGGTCGGCAGCAAATACTGCCTTCTCCACGACCAGAAGCACCTCCACCCTGGCACTCTGGGCGAGTGTGCGGAGGATTTCGGCGGCTACTTCATCATCGGCGGCGGCGAGCGCGTCATTATCAGCCAAGAGCGCATGTCAGAGAACCGACCGTTCGTCTTCCGCAACAACCGCAACCCCACCAAGGAGGTGGAGGTCATTGAGGTCAAGAGCATCGGTCCCGACAATGACCAGGTGCCCAAGAACAATGCGGTGAAGATCATGTATCACCCGAAGAACCCGCAGATCCACCTTCTGCGAGCGGCGATTCCCCGTATCAAGACGGACATTCCTCTGTTTATCCTCTTCCGCGCGCTCGGCGTGGTGGCGGACCTGGACATCTGCGAGCTCATTCTTGGGCCTCAGGACGCGGCCGCCGAGAAGGACGACCTCTTCGACGCGATTATCAGCGAGAGTATCACGGAGTCGCAGGATGTTCATACACAAGAGCAGGCGCTCGCGTGGATCAGCATGAATGTGAACAGCTGGTCCTCCCGCGGCAACAAGGCTCTCAAAATCAACGATATTCTGAACGTGGAGTGCTTCCCTCACGTCGGCATCAATGAGGCCTCCTGGTATAACAAGGCGTGCTTCCTGGCGCACATGACCCGCAAGGTCCTCTGGGTGAACTCGGCGCGCATTCCCAATGACGACCGTGATGCGTATCCGAACAAGCGCGTGGACCTCCCTGGTTTCCTTTTGGCAAACCTCTTCCGCACCTACTTCACAACGAAGATGATTAAGGATATCCGCGCCAGCGTGGCGAAGGAGATTCACGGCGGCTCTTGGCGTGCCTCAGGCAACTTTGAGGATATTCTGAATGTGAGCAATGTCAACAAGATGATTAAGTCGGTCATCCTGGAGGTCGGTCTCAAGACGTCGCTCGCCACCGGCAATTTCGGCTCTGCGAAGGCCGGTGGGCCGACGAAGATTGGTGTGAGTCAGGTTCTTAACCGTCTGAACTACATCAGTGGTGTCTCGCACTTGCGCCGCATCTCCACGCCGATTGAGAAGACGGGCAAGCTCGTTCTTCCGCGTAAGCTGCACAACACGCAGTGGGGCTATATCTGCCCCTCGGAGACGCCGGAGGGTCATGGCGTAGGCGTGGTGAAGAATATGAGCTCCACTGCTATTGTGAGTATCTACAGCAATCCTGGCATCGTGCGTGACTATATTGCGACGATGAAGAAGCTGGTTCCTCTCAGTGCCTGTTCCGCGACGGAGAAGCATCTGAACACGCGCCTCTTCGTGAATGGTGCGTGGCTCGGCATCCTGAAGAACAAGGACGCGATTAGTGTTCTGGAGGCGCTGCGGTATGCGAAGCGGTGTGGCCGCATTCACGTTCAGACGGGCATTATCTGGCGCGCCGCTCTCCGCGAGATCTGGATCACGACGGAGGCGGGTCGCATGATTCGTCCCCTCTTCTTCGCGAATGCGATCCGCGAGATTGCGGCGGACAAGACGGGTCTCCTCTCGGACCATATCAACGGGCTGAAGACGTGGGAGGAGATTATGATGTGGGAGTCGCCGGCGAAGAATCATCTGGTAGAGTATATTGACCCGGGTGAGACGGAGAGTTCGTATGTGGCGGTGTGGCCCGCCGACGTCCTAGAGCACACGGACCGCAGCTACACGCACGCTGAGATTCACCCGAGCACGATTCTAGGAACGCTGGCCTCTAATATTCCGTTCCCCGACCACAACCAGTCACCCCGCAATTCATACCAGGCGGCGATGGGTAAGCAGGCGATGGGAATGTTTGCGCTCAACTACCGTGAGCGCTTTGACGCGATGGCGCATCTCCTCTGTTATCCACAGGTCCCCTTCGTCAGCCCCTTCATGTCCAAGTTCTATGGCGCACAAGAGATGCCGTGTGGGCAGAATATCATTGTGGCCGTTGCGACCTACACGGGCTATAATCAGGAGGATTCCGTCATGATTAACCGCGCCTCCCTAGACCGTGGCCTCTTCCGCTCCATCTTCTTCCGCACCTACAAGGATGAGGAGCGCAAGAATCAGTCGTCTGGGGAGGAGGAGCGTTTCTCGAACCCTGATACGACGACAACGCGCCAAATGAAGAATGCGAACTATGATAAGCTGGACGAGACGGGCTTCGCGCCTGAGAACCAGTTCGTGAATTCGGATGACATTCTGATCGGCAAGGTCGTGCCTCTCCGCATTCCTACAGGCATGGTCATTCCTGCCGGCGCCAAGAAATATCGTGATGTGAGCAAGACGATGCGCAACAACGAGTCCGGTTGGGTGGACCGCATCTTCCGCAACCGCAACGGAGAGGGATACTCATTTGCGAAGGTGCGTGTTCGTCAGGACCGCATTCCTGAGATTGGAGACAAGTTCTCCTCACGGCACGGACAGAAGGGAACGCTGGGCATGATTCTGAATCCTGAGGACATGCCGCAGACGGCGGACGGCATGATTCCTGACATGATTATCAACCCGCACTGTATTCCTTCGCGCATGACGATTGCGCACTTGCTGGAGACGCTGCTCGGCAAGATGGCATGTCGCCTAGGCTGTCTCGGCGACGGTTCGCCGTTTAACGGGGTCACGCTGGACGGTCTCCAGAAGATTCTGCGGGACGACCTCAAGATGGAGCCTAGCGGCAACGAGATTCTGTATAACGGCTACACGGGCCGCATGATGGAGACGAGTATCTTCACGGGGCCTGTCTACTACCAAAGGCTCCGCCACTGCTCCGCTGACAAGCTCCACAGCCGGTCTTCAGGGCCGCTCGTAATGCTGACGCGTCAGCCGGCGGAGGGCCGCGCTCGCGAAGGTGGTCTCCGCTTTGGAGAGATGGAGAGGGACTGCGTGGCTGCGCACGGCGTATCTGAGTTTACCAAGGAGCGCCTGATGGAGTGCTCGGACCTCTTCCGCTGCTGGTCGTGCCAGGATTGCGGCCTTATCGCGATTGTGAATCCGAAGGAGGGCATCTGGATGTGCAAGGGCTGCGGTAATACGACGAACTTCAGCGCGATTGAGATCCCCTACGCCTACAAGCTACTGCTTCAGGAGTTGGAGACGATGTCCATTACAAGCCGCATCATTACACAGGGGAAGCTTCTGAAGCACCTGGGGCCGGTTGCAAAGACAAAGTAGTGAGGTCGGCGTAGAATTCCGACGTCAACATATATTTCATATCACTCATGTCTCGGATCGCAAATAAAGAGACATCTGAGACTTCGCTCGTTTTAGATAGTATTCTGTGACCTATAAGATGTGAAACGGAAAGAGGAAGCTGTGAATAAAAAGGGGAGAAATATCCATTTTTTGATAAAAACGTGGATAGTTCAAAAACAGTTTCAAGTGGTTCTATAAAAAGAGTGTATTCACTATAAAGTTTTGATGCTCGTAATTTTTCTGCAAACACATCAATATGTTCTTCCGTTAATGTGAAGATTCCAAAGAGCTCCTCCACGACCTCTCGCACAGCCGTCTGCTCGGGCCTTTCTTCGCCACGCTGTTTTCCGCCAAATCCGCTCAGACGGTTAAGTTTTGGGTGAAATCCAGCGAGCACGGATTTTGATTCGGTGTCTACGAACAGTATGCCTGCCATCTACTTATTCACAGTTATTATATCATACCGTCGTTGGACATTAGACGATAGGCGTAAGTGCTGGCTGTGCCAGCCATCCCTTAGGGTAACGTTTAAGAAAGGGCAAAGCCCTTTCTTAAGTTTTAGCATCGTCGTTAAAGCCCCGGGACAAAATTGAGTTTGCTTTGCGCCCCCTTGCGGTCAAGCCCGGATTAGATTGTAAGAATGTCTTATAGTATGCATGTCCAAAAGCGCGATGGTACCTCAGAGCCGATTTCGTTCGACAAGGTCCTCTCTCGTGTGCGTAAAGCGGCGCGTGGGCTTCTCGTGAATGCGGACGCTCTTTCCCAGCAGGTTCTCACCCGCATTTACGACGGTGTGCCGACCACACAGCTGGACGAGCTGACGGCCGCGAATGCTGCGAGCCTCGGCACCGTCCACCCTGACTGGAATACACTGGCTGGCCGTATCGCTATCAGCAACCACCATAAGAATACGGATGCGTCGTTCACGACTGTGATTAAGGCTCTCGCCAACCAGACGATGGACAAGACGGGAGAGAAGACGAGTTATATTGCGCCTGCCCTTCTAGCACTGGTAGAGGAGCACGGTGCCACCATTGATGCATATATCCAGCACCAGCGCGACTACCTCTTGGATTATTTCGGTTTCAAGACGCTGGAGAAGTCCTATCTTCTGCGTGACACGAAGATGCGGATCCTGGAGAGGCCGCAGCACATGTGGATGCGCGTATCTCTTGCTCTGTGGGCGGGTCATGCCCACGAGAAGGCGCTGGAGTATGCATTCCAGACGTATGACCTGATGTCGCATAAGTTCATGACGCACGCCACACCGACCCTCTTCAATGCGGGGACGCCGATGCAGCAGCTCTCATCATGCTACCTCTTGGCCATGCATGAGGACAGTATTGCCGGCATCTACAAGACGCTCGGCGACTGTGCTGCCATCAGCAAGTATGCCGGCGGTATCGGTCTCCACGTGCACAATGTTCGTGCGCGCGGCAGCCTGATTCGTGGGACGAACGGCATGAGCAACGGTCTGGTTCCTATGCTGCGCGTCTTTAACAATACGGCGCGCTATGTTGATCAGGGTGGCGGCCGCCGCAACGGCAGCTTCGCTGTCTACCTGGAGCCGTGGCACGCCGACATTGAGGACTTCCTCAAGCTGAAGCTGAACTCGGGTGCAGAGGAGGAGCGTGCTCGTGACCTCTTCTATGCTCTCTGGGTCTCCGACCTCTTCATGGAGAGGGTAGAGGCGGATGGCGACTGGTCCCTCTTCTGCCCGAGTGAGGCGCCCGGTCTCTCTGACGTCTGGGGGGCCGAGTTTGTGAAGCTGTATCTGCAGTATGAGGCCGAGGGCCGCGCTCGCAAGGTCGTCAAGGCGCAGAAGCTGTGGTTCCAGATTCTGGATACGCAGATGGAGACAGGCACACCCTATCTTGTCTACAAGGATGCTGCCAACAGGAAGTCCAATCAGCAGAATCTGGGGACAATCAAGTCGTCCAATCTGTGCAGCGAAATCATTGAGTTCAGCAATCCCCAGGAGACGGCAGTCTGCAATCTGGCGAGCATCGCACTTCCCGCCTTCGTCAAGGACGGCAAGTTCGACTTCGCCGAGCTCCGCCGCGTGGCAGGGGTGGCTATTCGCAACCTGAATCGCGTCATTGATATCAACTACTATCCGACGCCTGAAACGAAGCGCAGCAATATGCGCCACCGCCCCGTCGGCCTCGGTGTTCAGGGACTCGCGGACGTGTTTGCCATGCTGAAGCTGTCATGGGAGAGTGATGCCGCGCTAGAGCTCAATCAGCTCATCTTTGAGCACATGTATTATGCGGCGGTCAGTATGTCGTGTGAGCTGGCTGTAGAAGAGGGTTCCTATGAGACATTCCGTGCTCACGCAAATCCGTATTCCAAGCCGCAGCACGCGAACTGGGGAATGAATGACCCGTCACCAGCCTCTACAGGAAGGCTCCAGCCCGACCTCTGGGGTGTGACGCCGATTACGGAGACGCGGGGCGAGCTGGATTGGGCTGCCTTGCGCTTGAAGGCGGCGGCAGGTATGCGCAACTCCCTCTTGATTGCGCCGATGCCGACTGCGTCCACCTCGCAGATTCTGGGTTACAACGAGTGCTTTGAGCCGTTTACCAGCAATCTCTATACTCGTCGCACCCTCGCTGGCGAGTTCGTTGTGATTAACAAGCACCTGATGAAGGAGCTGCTTGAGCTCGGCGTTTGGAACGACGATATGAAGCAGCAGATTGTTGCGAGGAATGGAAGTGTCCAGGATGTGCCTGGTATTCCTGAGGAGATCCAGGCACGCTACAAGACGACATGGGAGATGAAGCAGCGTGTTCTGATTGATATGGCGGCGGGGCGGGGGGCGTTCATCTGCCAGAGCCAGTCGCTCAATCTGTTTGTTGCGGATCCGAACTATGGCAAGCTGACGAGCATGCACTTCTATGCCTGGAAGCGGGGCCTCAAGACGGGATGCTACTATCTGCGCACGAAGGCGCCGGTTGCCGCGCAGAAGTTTACGGTTGACCCCCGCCTGATGGCCGCAATCTCAAGTGGAACGGCTGTCGCGGGTTCAAGTAGTTCGGTTACGGAAGAGAGTGGTGAGAGCTACGATTCATCTGATTCGGAGGATGAGCTAACGCCGGCTCAGCGTCGTCAGGCTCTAAAAGAGCGGCTGGCGGCGGAGTATGAGGCCGAGGTGAAGGCTGCGAGGGAGGCGGCGGAGAAGGGAGAGGGGTGCCTCATGTGTTCGTCATAACTTCGTTATGCCTCACAGGGTGTTCGTCATAACTTCGTTATGCCTCACAGGGTGCTCTTCGTGAGGTATCACTCAGAGCGAGGTGTTCGTCGTGAAGAGCAAAGTATTTATCCTAGGTAGAAATGCTCGTCCTTGCCACTATCCTATTTGTTCTCCTCTCCCCCGGTATCCTCCTCACGCTTCCCGCCGGAGGCAAGGGTATCGTGATGTCCGGCCAGACTAGCATGATGGCCGTGCTCGTCCACGCCGTTCTTTTCTATTTCCTCGTCCCGTTCCTGACCCCGCTCGCCCGTCGCGTCGGCCTGGAGGGTTTCGAGGGGACGCCGCCCCCTACGCCTATGGCTGCCGCATGCACGGATGAGGCTTGCGCTGCCATCGGCCTCAAGTGCTGCGGCAATGGTGCGACCTCCTGCGCCAAGAGCTGTTAACTGCTCTCCTGGACCTTGATTCCAGCAAGTCCGTGAATATAAACTAGGAATTCCTTCGGGAATCCCCAGAAGCATCCTGGCTTCACATCGTCTCCCCCTGGGATAAGACGTGAGCTCGTGTTTTTTCCGTGAGAGAATGCCACAATAATTTGCTGCGGCGGCAGCTCGAGAACCTCGTCCTCGCGTCCCCTCAGGAATGACTCGCCCTCCCCAACCTGGACATCGGATGGGAACTGGCCCTCATCCCACCACCACTTGTAAAAGGTGAGCGTGGCCTCTGAGATACGCTGGCTCAACGGAATATCCAGCGGCGGCACGTTCACCGCACTAATGGCCTTCACCAGATCATAGCACGCAATCGTCGTGCAGGCCACCGCCTTCGGCTTCCACGGGTGAAGAGTGAGCCAGGCAACGCGACGTCTGAAAGACGTTTCGGGATAGTGATCATCATCATCCATCATCAGCACAATGGAATTTGATGCCGCCTGCACACCCAGATTTCTCTTCTTAGACACGGCGGTACGAACCTCCAGCCGCACATACTCCATCTTGAGCGGGTCCGACTTCTCCTTCACCTGAATCACCTTCTCACTAATCTGCTCGGCAGGGTCATCACTGTCATCCACAATAACCCACTCAATCTTGTCCTTCGGATAATCGGAAATCATAATATTGTGACAGGCGAGATCAAAGAAGCGGGCGCGGTTGTAGAGAAGCGTCACGATGCTGATAGGCGGGCAATCCTCTGGTAGAAGGATTGGGGGACGCGCATTAGCGCCAGCGGTATAAGCCGACTTACTGAGCGGCGTAAGAAGCGCTGGAATCTCAGACACCAGGGTCTTCAGCGTCTCATCAAACACCTCACGCCTCTTCGCCGCCTCCAGCTTCCTGGCGGCTCTTACATCCTCCATTGAACAGGCCAAGAAAGCCTGGATTGCATCATCCAGACCCTTCTGGGTGGTCTCCGATTCAGTGATCTTTCCAAAATAAGCCAGCGAGTGCTTGGGGTCCGAGAGGTGCTCCGTATTCGGGACCCAGGCAACACCCACTTTCTCAGAATACGTGCAGTTAAATGCGCCAATAGAGTTGTGGATTGTGAAGGCGCCGACCTCTTCTGCCTCGCCGCCTGTGTAACAATACCCCTCCGACGTGGAACAGACCAAGTGGCCAGGGAAGAAGGTGGCCAGGCGATATCTCTGCGCGTCGGTAAGGTCCTCCACGCGATACTTGATATTCTCCTGTGTAGGCACCTCTAGATCAAAGCCACCCACCGAGAAAATGTTCAGCTGGGGATATGACTCGCGCCAGAAGGGAAGAAGGGTCTTGATAAAGTCGTGGCGATTCTTGCTGGCCCCCAGAAAGCAGGCGAATCCGAGACGGGGGTCATTCTGCTCCGACGTCTTTACACCATCAAGCGACCAAGCGGGGGTCGCCCAAGGCAGGACGGCCGTCTTCTCAAAGGGGAGCGAGCTGCCGCCCAGCGACGCAGTAAACTGAGAACGGGCGTTCGTGTTCTTGAAGATGACCTTGTCAAACTTCCCAAGATACGCATTGTAGGCGGCAGGCACATACCACTCAGGATTCACAATGAGGACATTCGTCCGAGCCCAGCTCATCCAGACGTAGATCGGCTGCTCCAGGTGAATAATGCAGTCGGTGCGCACGGGGGGCTCCAACGGATCGCAGTGCTGGATGGAGTAAATTCCCAGTGTCCGAAGGGACTTCTCAATGAGGTCAGCATCCTTCTTGAGGCCGAACTTGCTCGCACGGTTATAGAGGAGAACGAATTTTATACTCACAAGCGGAGTAGATACAGGCATCTAATCACATATAGATATAGAAGGTTTAGGCAGATGGAAACCATGAAAGGAGAAACATGGCTACGGTCTATTACAGCAGAAAATTTACATTTTGATACTGCAATTGAGGCCATCTCCACTAAAGAGCAGCGGGAACAGGTCACATCTGACTTTCACAAGGCCGCTGTTGTTCTTGATGCGGTGTATCAATCTGGGGATGTAAAGATAACTCCTATCGGACTGTATTCATTAAAATGGGGCTGGGACGATAGTGCTATAAATTACGAGGCAATCACAGCCCATGAGGCCGCCGCAGTCCAGAGCATCGGTGACCTCGTCTGGGCAGTCGAGGCGGACGAAGGCGGACGAGAAATCTACACGCTAAGCTGTTATTCCAAGAAAGGTCTCGTCTGGCGTAACAAAACGTCTATTGGTCCCTACATCTGTGTGAAAGACGGGACTTGCTATATAGTCGAGGCAACAGCCGAACTTCGCTATGGGCGATGTGTGAGTCTGAACGCCGAGACTGGCAAAGGGCGGCGACTCCTATTTACCGAAGACTCTTTGCAAAACAATCTCTCACTTATCAAAGGAGAGAATGGCTGTATTTTTCTAGAATCAGACAACAGTGGAACGAAGGAGCTCTATGTTGTAGATGGCCATACAGTGACCCGCATTGGAGAAGAGTGTGTCTCCTTTGTTCCGGTCGGATATTCCAGCCCACACTCTAAAGATGCCTGTTTCTTCGGTCGCGTGCAATCATTGGCATCTCCGTGGTCTGCATTTGGAGATGGGCTCAGATATTTTATTCCTGTCGCCATGCGACAGCATGGAATTGACCTCTTCCATCTGAAACACGGCATCTTGATGACGTCCGCGGGCGGCGTGCGCCAAGTCTATCGGTGCAGCCCGAGCAGTAACCCTAAGAGGATTGATAAAATCGTGGGTATGATTGGGTATGATACGTATGGTGTGTGGGAGGGCCGAGATATATTGAAGCTGGTCTACACAATCCCAGGTGAGACGCCCAGCCTGTATTATATCGACAATGACGTGGAGCCCGTGATGAGCGGCTCCATCTACGCAAAACACTCCGTTCAGAAGGCGACGAGCAAAGATGGAACGGAGGTTCCCTATGTTTTGGTGCAGAAGGGGCGTGCTGTAAGAGGACTCATGGTTGTTGTGTATGGTGCCTATGGAATCCCTACGGGGCTGGGAACGAGCCGCTGGAAACCTTATTTGGATGCCGGCTGGGCCATCGTCTTTGGTCTCATACGGGGCGGCGGCGACTTCGGAGATGCGTGGGCAGATGCTGCTCGCACTTACAAGAAGTGGAAGTCGATTGAAGATACGATTGCTGTGATTCAGGCAGCCCAGAAAAAGACAGGGATAGACTGGAAGCGGACGTGTATCTATGGCCGCTCAGCAGGTGGATACACGCTGGGGGCCATCGTAGCACATCATGGATCTGGGGGCGTTGTGGGCGCGGCTTATGCTGAAGTGCCGTTCGTTGATGTTCTGCGAACAACCAGCACCCCGTCTCTTCCACTCACCGTCTTAGAATACAATGAATTTGGAAATCCTACGGAGAATCCTCGAGATATGAAAACTATCCGTGAACTTTCTCCAGTTGATGCTCTTCCGGCAGAGGGAGCCCCTGGTATCTTTGTTGTGGCGCGAACATCGCTCAATGATCGTGAAGTACTTCCGAATGAAACTGTGAAATGGATTCAACTGTTACGTGGGTCTCCAGGAGATGAAAAGTATCTCTCACTTACGGGTGGCCATGGGCATTTTGTTGGAGGTGCTACTGGCGATAGACAGAAGGGGGAGGATTTTCTTCTGTTGAATGGCTGGCTAAATGCGTAAGGTCGTGACTTAAAGTCCTACGACTTAACAGGCAACAAACTAGAAAATAAGGGGGCGCCCTTATTTTCTAGTTTGTTGCGTATAAAAAATCGCCAGTCTGAATATAGAAATGGCCGAATGCTACAATGCCGCCGGTAACCCCGATCCTACCCAGTATGTGAATGCCAGCGGTGTCTGCGTGCAGGCTGGTGGCCGTCGCCGCCGCAGCACCCGCCGCTCGACCCGCCGCCAGAACGTTGCCGCGAGCCGCCGCAACCGCCGCCAGAACGTGGGCACCATGCGTCGCCGCCGCGGCCACAATAACACGGAGATGCTTGCCGAGCGCCGCCGCCGCAACAACGGCACGGGCATGCGTCGCCGCCGTTAGACAGAGTGCCGTTAGATGTTAGATTAGTCATCCTCAACAAACATATATGTGTCAGTGTTTCCGCCGCATACGTGTTCCTCCCCGAGCAGCTTCCGCAAGAAGAGTCGCCTGTGCTGTACATCCTTCCCATGCTTCAGAATGCCATCACGGTGCTTCTTGGTTCCATACCCCTTACACTTCAGAATATCATAGTTCTCGGCAAGTGTCGCATCAACCATACAGAACGCCTCTATAATATCGTCGTGCGCCTCCTTCGCAAGAATAGAAGCAGCAGCCACCGCGATATACTTATTGTCCGCCTCTGGCTCAACCACCTGCTCCTTCGCAGTTTCCAGGCTCAGAATCCCGTCAATCAGAAGACGGTCAGGTTCAGTGGACAAGTAGCGGACCGCCCTCTGAAATGCCATCTTATTCGCCACTGTCATACCAATCTCATCAATCTCTTTCGCATCCACACGCCCGATTGCAAACGCGACAGCCATCTTCTCAATCTCCTCTCGGAGCTTCCGCCTCTTCTTGGGCGCAATCTTCTTGCTGTCCTTGATTTGTTCCGAGACGACCCGTTGTTCAGCCGTCCACGAAGCCTCGGGTGGCCAGATAACAGCCGCCGCAATAAGAGGCCCCCACAAGCAGCCTCTTCCCGCCTCATCAATACCCGCCTCTACGAGCGCGTCGTCCTTGTAACGTGGCTGGAGCATACTCTATTTGGAGGTGACGCGACCTCCAAATTTATCTTGGTCTAAACTTCAAGAGAGTACCCCCTCTAGATGTGGTCTCTTCTAAGTAGCTTATTTTTAAGTATAAGTTTCATCGCAGAGCCAATTCTTTTCCTTTTACACTTCATACGAATAGGGTGTTATAGTATACAAAACGACGAAGATAAAATTAAGAAGGTCCTTCGGCATCTTGAGAAAAATACAATTTCCACGCGCACATCATATCAACATGGAAAAGTGTATCCATCTGGAAGTTTTATAGGCTGGGAGTGTATTGGTTACTATATAATTGATGATCGCAATGATGGGACATCGTCTTCAATCCACATTTTCACATCTCGTGCTTTTTTTGATAAACTTATCGCAAATGAGGAAATTGTGCGAAATGTTCCAACTACCCAGCCTCTTAAAAATAAAGAGTCAATTACCCTCTATGGCAGAGTAGGAAGCTATATGTCACTTTATTATACAAAACGAACGCTCGATGTCAGTGATTTAGTGCCACGGGGCGACCAGACTCAAATTCTTTCTGATATTACATCAATCTTTGAGAAGAATGGTCGCGCAACAATCTTTATTCATGGAATCTGTGGTGCTGGAAAAAGCACACTTGGTCTTCTTCTCGCAAAAAAACTAAAGGGTTCTTTTTGTCATACATTTAATCCAACAAATCCCGGCGATTCACTCCATAGTCTTGTGCGCGAAACTGAATATGATGATGATGATAAGAAGCCTCTTGTTATTGTAATTGAAGAGGTGGACACAGTTATTCGTCAAGTTCATGCGAATCAAATTGCCCTTCATAAAAATGTACAAACGTCTATTTATAATAAAAGCACATACAATACATTTATGGATGATATGATGCTTTATCAAAACGTAGTCTTAATACTTACGTCAAATGAGAGTGCCGAGCAGATATCTGCACTTGATCCCTGTTATCTAAGAAAGGGTCGCGTGGATGCGTGTTATTCAATGATGAATGAGATATAATTTATACATATCACGGTAGATGCGTGTTCTTATCGCGATATGTCTACTAATACTGATAGCCTGTATCTTCTATTTTCCACTGGAGGGATTTGAAGTCATGACGCGAGAAAGCGCAGTTAAAGCAATTGCTGATCCCACCCCTCCACTTATTCTCATAGACAACTCTGGAAATCCTCTACCCGCACCCACAATAGCCAAGAATCTTGGAGACCTACTGAAGGCTATCAAACCCGAACTCACAATACGACCTGTTGAACCAGACTTTACTGCCACGGATCCTAAACTAGTAGCACCTCTTTTAAGAGCTGATTTAAGAGCGGATGTATTACGCGAAGTTCAGGCGGCTGTATCACCTATGCTTCTCCAGGGTAATGAAATGTTGCGGAAAGTTATCATATAAAGTGGTGAATGGGCTTCGTTAATTTTCAGTGTCACCGGTAGATGAAGGATATCTTCTTTTGGGTTCTTGGCATAGTCATAGTTGTAAGTATACTCTATGTATCACAATTTAATATTGACGGATTTCAACCTAAGATGAATATTCCCGTGACGAATCCTCCTCGCGAGAGTCTAACAAGCGGTGATTTTAAGGCATATGCACCACCGACCTTTTCGCTCCTCGCCCCCCCTCCCGGTGGCGTAGCGAGTGTAAATGCTCTTCCTCGCATCGACCCCTCCACGGAGAAGAGTCCTTACACCCGCATCAAGGAGATACTTGAGTCTGCGAATGGATTTATCCAGAACGAGGCCCCGCACATGGCCGAGATGAGCGATCCGTCCGTTCAGCTCCCTCTTACAACTCTGAAGGCCGACATTCACCGCCTGACCGACGAAGACCTTGTTCTCCAGCGCAATCCTGGTATCGAGTCGACTCTCACACAACACGACGTTGATGGTATGCAGGCTAACCTCGTCTATCTCCAGAAGAAATGGAGGGATACGGCGAATAGCACGTCTGGTATGCTAGAGGGGTTTACGGATGCCTCGGGCAACACAGACGCCTCGGGCAACAAGACACCGGCAACGCTCGCCCAACTCAATGACCTTATTATACGGATCACGGTTGAAATGAGCCGTCTATCTGGAAGCGCCACAACTAACCCGATTACCACTGCAAGAATAAAGACACTCGCTACAATCAAGGCATCAATCCAGGCAATTATTGACAAGGTAAATGCGAAGATTATGTTAGCAAGCGATATACCTGTTAAGGAATCTGAATACAAGGCGTTCCTGCCGATTCTAGGAACGGATGGCACACTACCAACCCTTCTTGAGAGCGCTAATATGCCGGCGAGCCTCTCCAGTCTCTTCCCCGCTTCGCTTGGTGATATTTCTGGTGCTGCTATCGCCCAGTATCTCTTTAATAACTATGCTGAAACCTTCTTCAAGGGTCTCTCTTGGGACATGAGTTACACAAGCGAGCGGTCTTTGGATATCGCGAATGCGAAGACCGCCTTTGCCAATGCGGCGAAGTCAGCGCTTGACGCCTCTGGTGGGAATGTCGCGGCGGCAGGTTCAGGTGATACTGCATATGGTGCGGCGGCCAACACAGAATATAGAGGAAACTTTGCGAATCAGACTGGTGCAGGTGCAGGTGGAGGTGGAGGTGAAGCGGGCTCTACCATCACAGCTGGCCCCCCTGCCAGATTTGACTGGAAAGAGCGGTCGATTGCAATTTGTGCCGCAGTTCAGAAGCGCGGCTATAATCCCGGTGATTTCGGCTGCGTCGCGGATATCAACAGCGTTGGCCCCAACTTTTCTTGGAGAGGATACTCTAAGATGGTCTGCACTCGTATTGCAACTATTTATGATACAGGTGCCCCCGAAGAGTGCGGCTGCCCCCCTGTCAGCTGGGCCGGCTGGAGGTCTTAGATAAAAACATAGTTAATGGTAGAAAGAGGTATGCGCCTGACAGTATTTCAAACAGGAATCATTTTCCTAGTCGGTCTTCTCATAGGCTATATGCTAAAGGGTACTAACGAGGGATTCGTCACGGTTCCGTCTACGCCTGCGACTCCCCAGTGCTCCACATGCGGAGGTCTGACGCCGTGTAGTAGCCATCCTGAAGACAGAGGCCAGTGTCCACTGTGCCCCGCCTATCCCGATATGAGTAAGTATACGCTGAAGACCTCAATTCCTCCGTGCCCCTCCGTCCCGGATATGAGCCAGTATATGCTGAAGACGGAGTGCCCGCCTGTCCCTGATCTCAGCCAGTATGTGCTCAAATCCAGCATCCCCAAGCAGCAGCCTATCATTGTAGACAGCAGCGCATGCAAGGGACAGTGCGGCGACTGCCCGCCGTGCCCGCGCCCTCGCTGCCCCGATGTGAAGTGCCCTGCGCCGACTGTGTGCCCTAAGTGCCCACCGTGCGAGCGCCAGGCATGCCCTGAGCCGAAGATGAAGTGCAAGGTTGAGGATACGACGCCGTCGCGTGTCCGTCCCTTCCTCGCACCCCTCTCAGGTTCATTCGGTAGTTTCTAAACATGTCTACCAGTAGAAGATGGACACCCGATTTTGGGGGCCCTCAGGCTGGAGATTATTACATCTTATAACGTTTGCGTATGAACCTGAACGTGATAAGAAGAACGTGTGTAAGTTTTTACACATGTTGCCCTATGTGCTTCCTTGTAAGTTTTGCCGAGCTTCTCTCAGCGAGTATATACTGGACGACCCGATAGACGATGCATGTGCCTCACCAGAGAAGCTTCAGCGATGGCTCTGGCGAATTCACAATAAAGTGACTGCGAAGCTTCGTGCTGCTCATCTCACACGAGCCGAGGACCCGCCATTTAGCGCAGTAGCGAACATGTATAAGGAGAAGCTGGAGCAAGGATGCAGTCGCACTGTCTTTGATGGCTGGGAGTTCCTTTTCTCGGTCGCTGAGAATCACCCACTCTCCAGATCCGGGCGATCCAGCGTTCCGCTCCCTGGAGCCCCTCCAGCTGAGCAGCTCGACACGCCACTTCTGCGAAATCGCTGGAATGTGATGGGGCCCGAGGAGCGCATGGAATTCTACCTGGACTTCTGGGAGGCGCTACCCCACGTTCTCCCCTTCCCCGAATGGAGACATGGCTGGTTGCAGTATACAAGAGGGCAGTGGGATTCGCGCAAGGATGCGCTGGCGACCCTCTGGAAAATCCGGTCTTCGCTGGAGAAGGAGCTGGAGCTCCTGAATCGGACGGATTTTTCTTCCCTCTGCAAGATTCTACAGAATGTGCGCAGCGGCTGCTCCGTGTCTAGTCGCTCTAAGACGTGTAGGAAAAAGCGGACGAATAAGTAGGGGCGTTATGGCAAACACAAGACTTTTTCTAGATATGGACGGAGTCTTTTGTGATTTTGAGCGGGGGGCGCAAGAGCATACTGGCGACCTCTCCTCTAGAGATTACCCCGATGAGGAGTTTTGGCCACTCATTATGAAGACACCCTTCTTCCAGACGCTCCATCCTATGCAAAATGCGATGGACCTCTGGACCGGTGTTCAAGCCTTCTTAGAAAGGTCTGGCCAGCGGATACCTATCTTTCTGACAGGCTGTCCAAAGGACCCTTTCCGTAAGGCGGCAGAGGCTGGAAAGGAAGCCTGGGTCCGCAAGCACTTCTTGAAGGAGGGCGGCCACATTCATACGCTCTCCGTTCCTGTGGAGGCTGGGTTTGACGAAGATGCTGTGACTCTGAGTGGAGCCGCCGAAGAACTTCTAAAAAAAGCGGGGCATAACGATATCATTATGATCTTCTGCCGACCGGACCAAAAGTATTTTTTCACCATGGCCGCCCCTATTCCAATTCTACTGGATGACCGTGAGCGAACTGGGCCACTCTGGAAGAGTGTGCGCAAGGATGCTATTTTCTTACACCACCTTTCTATGCCTAAGAATAAGGTGAATTATATGAACAAGACAAGACGGGACACTCTCTCTGTGAATGCTGTAAATAAGAGTGTGAAATCTCTTGAGACTATGAGGGGTGGTAAACTATCCTCTAGGCAAACAAAAAAGAGGAGACAGTATTAGTCTATGCCGCCGAAGCCTGAAAGCAAAGCACCTCTCGATGTCTTCCAACCTGGTCTCATTCGTGGTGCGGCGAGCCTGGCATTCGCCCCGCACAAGCGCTATTTCTATGTAGAGCATCCTGAAGAGGGCTGGCGGGTCTATCTTCGCGCTGGAACCTTCATTCACGAAATGGGCAAGCCCTTTGATGCGGCGCGCTTTCTTGTTGTAAAGACGACAGATGCGGATCCGAAAGGGAAGAGCTGGGAACCGCCCAAGGGACAGATGGAGGGGAAGGACACGAATCCTAGAAAGGATATCTACCACAATCTTCTTGAGAATGTTCACCGCGAAGTGGAGGAGGAGGCGAAGATTAAGAATCTACGGTCTCTTCACCATACAGGCATTGTGTATCAAAACAGGGAGAAGGACTATCCTCCGAACACCTATTTCCAATATCACATCTTCCAGGCGTTCATCGCGCCAGCCGAGCTTGAGAAGGCACAAGAGGAGTTTGCCTGGATCGCCGAGCACCCTCTCGCCTTTGCCCGTTTCAAGAAGGATAAGCGGGAGAAGGATGCGCTGACCTGGTATAATGGTAGGGAGACACGCATGATGGGTCGCTGGTCGCCCTCAATTATCAAGATGTATATGGAAAGATTTGACCGCTCTTAATAGAATGGTGCCGAGAAAGACACGCAAACAAAAAAAACAAAAGGGTGGATTCCGCCGTGTAAAAGTCACAGTTGGTGACTCTGTAAAAGAGGCGAAGCTCTATGGTATAGACCAAAGAACGGGAAAGTATATGATTCTTCTGGATGGCAAATTGGTGAGCGTAGAGCAGGCGGCTGTGGAATTCCTGAATGAGGGCTCAAAAGGCGCGCTGAACAAGACGTGTGCTACATGCGGTCTGAATCCGCAGCGCCTAACTGAGAGAAACCTTCTTACGCAGAGAAGTGAGAGTCTGAAGAGGGCGAAGGATGGTCTTCATGTTCCTCAAGATGCCTTCACGATACAGCCACTTGAAACGCCCATTTTGACATACGGCCTCGCAACCTGCACAGCTCTTAGCATGGTGATTGGTAAGCAGCGTTTTCTTGCGCACATTAGCGCCGATACAGATGTGATGCCAATGATTCTCGCAATTGTAAATACAATTAAAAGTGAAAAAGCGAGACCTACAGATGTGAGGGTGTGGACAGGTCTCGGCGGCTCATCCAATAATGCGAATGTATTGAAAAATTCGCCGACCTTCTTTTCTCTAGAGAATGTTCAGCGTATTTTGAGTATTTTGCAGATTGAGTCGGTTATTCTAGAGGATACTTGTTTTGCGGAAGTCGTTGGTCTTTAGTTTTAGTAACGACGATGCTAAAACTTAAGAAAGGGCAAAGCCCTTTCTTAACCGTTAAGCCTATCGTCTAATAGTCGTTGGACAGCTCGTCCAGAGGACGAGCGCTCAGCAGCATCACCGCAGGCGGTGATGCTGACATTAATTTTAAGAAAGCCGTGGCTTTCTTAAAATTAAGTCACGATGTTAACAGTCGCCCACCTCGCCACAGTCATCTGTAGGCGGCATCTGGTCATAGCCCTCCAGCGGAGGCATATCATCATAGTCATCATCCATCTTCACAAACGACGTCTTCAGCGTAAACTGAATCATACTCTGAAGACGCTGGCGCAGACTCTCATAACCGAGATCTGCCACACTCAGCATAATACAGGGGAAGGCGGGGAAGTTGACCTGCACCGAGACAAACGGATCCGTATCATAGGACATTACGTGGAAGAGTGAGATGAAGTAGTGGCAGAGCTGGTCATCCGTCATACGGATCTCGTGCTTGCTCTTGGCCTCGGAATCCTGGTAGCGGAGCTGAACAACGCCCTCAACGCCAGTAGAACGAATCAGAATCTTGTCATCGCGCTTGCTATTCTTGGTGTCGCGGACCAGCACAATGCTAACGCTCTTGTGAGTCTTAGAGAAAGAAGACATCTGGTATATGGTAGTATCTACCTCCTCCTGGAGCCGGTGGAGCCGTCAATTTTTGGACGCGGTGTCAAATCACCTCCACCTTCGCGGCAATGACAGGCGTGCTCAAATAGCGCTCCAGCTGTTTCTTGCCCTCTGCCTTGTAGTCAAAGTCGCACCCATGTTCTGTCTCATATCGGTGCTTACTGCAGAAATACTTCTCACACTTACAGCGAATACTTGTAAGTGTGAGCTTTACACGGCACTGAGGATGCTGGCAGCGACTAGGCATCTGCGGCTTTGAGTCTGCCATCTTCCTGGATTTTATGGGGCGGGGTCCTAGCATCAATTTTCACACCGTAAAAAGAGCGGGGTTCTTCTCTACGCGCTCTTTCAGGTCCTGAACTGCGTCGCGATACGTAATTTCGCAACTGGAGTAATAATCAACAAGAAGGTCGCGTGCCTCCGCAGCAATAGCCTCAATTGCGGCCATGCCCCCCGTTTCTACAGCTGGGTGGAGGAGTATAGGCTTGGTGGGAGTTATCACGAAAAGCTTCTTCAGTATATTCATTACCTTTTCCGTGTGCTTGAGCTGCTTAGAAAGAAGGGCGGCCGCAGATGAGCGCAGACTGCTAATGGCATCTTGATCGGTCAAAGTGTATGCTCCACTTTTTCTGCTGCAGAGGGGGTTCCGAATGTTTTTTATGTTTGTCATACCCGCGGTGGTATTTGTTGCAGTCGTCTCCTCCTGGTAGACGGCGCGCATCATCTTTACAAACTCCCTGTATTTGGGGAGCGTTTGTTGTGAGATTTTTGGGGTCGCCTTATCCAGAGTATCATAAAAGAGTAAATACAAGCTCATAATCGAGGCCGAGCTTGTAATGGCCTCATTAGGCTTGGGGAGGCTTCCCTTTCCAAGAAGTGTGAAGCTTGTATCACAGATTTGTGTGCGGGCTGCGCTACCGTCGCGACTGTAGAAAATGGATTCGGGCGATAAAAGCTGGAGAGCGCGCGCAACACAATATGCCTTTGGAGGAGTTTTGAGAGCGTCGAGGAATCCAGTTACTTGGAAATCGGAACTAATCTCTTTGGAGACTTTATTGAGATTTGAGCGCCGCGTGATTCGTCTTTCATTTGTGTTTTTACTCTCTCCAATTGCGTCCTGTATTTTATACATGATATAGTCTGGAATCTTTTTATTGTTCCATGAATAATGAGAACCATCATAACTAAGAGTGTCGGTGCTTACAGTTTCATACTCGCGCGGCGACGTTATACCAAGTGTAATTTGAAGAGTTGGCGACCCATCCTTCTTCTCAAATGTAAAGTATCCCTCTATATCTATAGGTTTAGAAGGCTTATTGCCATTCTTTGTGGGTTTGGTGTAGCTGTATGTAAATTTGGGATTTATAGTCTCCTTTGGTGTTAAGCTATTTGCATATAAATAAAGAGTTCTGTATTTATCAAAATAATAATAACCCATCTGGCGGTCAATTGAAATATACTGGTTCAATACTTCATATTTCGTCCCTCTGCCAACATAAAACCGCTCATACTCTACGACCGCCGGTAAATTGGGAATCGCACCACCGACCTGTCCCGTTCTAAGAAAAGGTATACTCCTAATATTCTCTTCTCGGATGCGCCCCTTTAGAGATGGATCCCGTCTTCCTATCTCATTCAGAGTGCGGTTATCTTGTGGAATCTCCATGTCTATGATGGTAAGAGAGAGTGCCGAGAAAATATGAAGAATGCGTATAAAAAAGCGCGAGAGTTTCAGACAATTCTCCTTGTGCTTTTCGCCCGTCTTGCCTGAAAGTTTTTTGAGAGTATACAGATCCTGGAAATAGAGGGTGCCGTCTTTTGTCTGTGCGGGGGACATCTGAATCTTCTTAAAAAAGCTGTCGAGCGATTCGGCAGTAAACACCGCATAATCGTCGCACCGCTTATCGGATGCCAGCGCATACATATCTAGAAGGTCGGATTCAGACAGCATGAATTGTAGAATACCATTCAGAATAGTTTTTGTTTTATTTGTTTCTGATGTTAGGGTTTCCCTAGAGGGCAAGGAACTACCTGCTCCCATTCTATTATACTTTGATAAATTCTTTCAGTATATCGGCCGCCGCCTCTAATTTGCGCAAGCACTTGACGAGAGTGCCTTCGCTGACGCCACAGACACTGGCAATCCGCTCATTCGTAATCTCGGCGTGGCCGGCCCTGGGGAGCACGAAGGCGAGAACACCCGCTGCCAGGCTCGGCGGCATATTCTCTTGGCACAACTCGCGGTCCTCTGCAACCGTGGCGATTTCCTTTGCCGTGGACTGGATTTTCAAGAAGGCGATACGGGATACTGGCAAACGGCTGAGAGGATGTGCAATATAGTCGGCGGCGCGAGTGCTGGAGAGGCTGGCAGGGACCGCCGCCTCGCCGAGGAGACCACGTTGATTCGCCATGCTGAGAACCTCCTGGAAATACTTGAACGACTTTGTGAACTGGGTGCTGCTGAGATGAAACATCTCCGCAATCTCAACCGGCTTTCTCGGCTGGCCAACCATTTTGAGCGCGGAGTAAATACAGCTGGCCACAACGCTCGTTCGGGACATGCCGCGCCTGTCGCAATGCTCTACCAGACGAATATACAGCTCCTTCGCCCTATCTATCGTCCGCCCATCCATTCCGTGGTTCGTGGCAACAAGAGAGAGTTGCTCGAAAACCTGGAGAAGCGCACGCTCCCTGTAGGGAAGGAGATTCCACGTGTGGTAGCGGCGGACCCTGGCCATCGCAATCCGATTAGACGCATTACCGCCCGTCGCCTTTGAGAGAATCATTGTGCCGAGTGTGGAGCTTGGGAATCGCGTGTCCGTAGGTGCGCCTACACGGCAGGGGTCATTCGAGCTGCGGTCCTCTGCGCCAAAGAAGCGGAATTCGGCGCCCATATCGAGCGGGGCCTCAAGAACCTCGCCGCATCCCTTGCAGACGGAAATCTCTTCGTGCTCTATCTCCACACTCTTGCAGCGAGGGCACTTTTCCTCTTCAACTAGCGGCTTATCTGGGGAAAACCATTTGTCAAATTCGGGATCACGTGTACTCGCTTTTGCCATACCTGGGAAGAGCGCGTTCATTGTTGCGTGCCGATTTAAGTAGAAGACGTAATTCAAATTTAGAGATTAAATGTTGCCTGGAGAAACTTAACCAGAGCCGCCGTCTTCTTGACAGAGACAAGCTTTCGCAATTGTCCTAAGACCCACATATTAAATTCATAGGTGGCTCTATCTGACTTCTCAGACCAGTGTGTGTGAATAGAGAGGAGAGGCAATTTGTTCACAGCGATTCCTGAAGTGGATTCGCTGCGATGAATGCCCCAGTCCGCCTGGAGGGTTAGTGGCGACTGGTCGCCCTGCCAGAGGCGCCACCAACCATAATTTACCTGGACGGGGAATTCGTGGAGTTTGTAGTCGACGGCCAGCTCCTCCAGACACGCCTGCTCAAAGAAACGGCTGGTGGCGCAGAGTTCACGCCATTTTGCAGCAACTGCCTTTTCACGAAACCATAGGAATCCGGCATTGTAGATACCGAAGCGGTCCGTGTCCGACTTGCGAATCATGTGTGGGCTGAGAGCGAGCTCTGTGCCCTCGGGAATCTCGGGGAGAGGGCCGAGATGGCAGATATCCGCGTCGCAGAAGAGGACACCTGTCCCATCCGAGAGACGGAGTGCCCACTCCATCAGCGTCGTCTTCTCCTCTGTAAACTGTGCAAAGACCGTCTTTCCTCGCACATCTCTTAGAGACTCCATCGTACGCCGATTCATACCGGTATAGGCATTGAGGGCGTCCTCTTTAACAACGACGGTGCCACTATACTTGATTGCGGCAATCGCGGGAGCGGACTTTGTGTCGGAGAAGATATAGACGGTGGGCGGCTTTGCATTCCAGAGTTGGAGGGTGAAGAGTAATACTTTGAGATCATCTATAGCAAATTCATTTACCAGTGTTGCTATAGACGTAATTTTCATTCTACTATATCTAGGCTTTTAGTCTTTAGACAAGTGTCTGTTTTTCAAACAAATGCTTTATACGTGTAAAGCGCAGCGATAGCGGCCGCAAACTGCGCACCCATGTAGCCGATATACTCCATATTGCTCAGGCTGCCCTTGAGGTAGAAGGCGAGACTGACGGCAGGGTTCAAGTGGCCACCGCTCACCTTGCTCAGAAGCCAGATGACGAGAGCGAGCACGCCGCCGATTACGAGCGGGTTGCCTACAACGAGGATGCTCATGAGGAAGAGGAAGGTGCCGAGAAACTCGCCGATGAGGGGGAGAACGTCTTTCATATCTACCATACAAGACTAAAATTTGAAGGACGAAACTCCCCACCCTCATGTAAGAAGAGATGGCACTCCGTCGTATCAATAAAGAAATCGCGGATCTGAGGGATGACCCGCCCACGAGTTGTAGTGCGGGGCCAGTAGGGAGCGACCTCTACCAGTGGGAGGCTGTCATTATGGGTCCGGAGGACAGTCCTTACACGGGTGGTATCTTCAAGCTCCGTATCCAGTTCCCGGTGGATTACCCGTTCAAGCCGCCCCATATTCAGTTTGTCACCAAAATCTTTCACCCCAACATTAATTCGGCAGGCATGATTTGTCTGGATATTCTGAAGACACAGTGGTCACCTGCTCTTACCGTCAGCAAGGTTCTCCTGAGTATTTGTAGTCTGCTTACAGACCCAAATCCGAAAGACCCTCTCGCCCCTGATGTTGCCCGTATGTATCTTGAACAGAGAGAGGAGTATGAGGCGGAGGCTCGGCGAATGACCCTGCTTCACGCGACCCTGTTATAAAAACATATCCACCTTTAGAATGCTCTTTGAGGGAATAGTGTCTCTTTTAGGAATAGTCAGCATAGCTTTTTTTCTTATGATCATCGCGGCACAGGCCAATGAGAGGGTTGTTCGGCCGCGTCTCAACGTAAAGGAGCCCTTCGCCGACGCGCCTCCTATTACAGGAATGGTGGAAGGAGGGCTTTCAGGCAGTGACGCCGATCTCCAGAACCAGCGCCAGCCCTACCATCTGATGCGCGGGGCGCTGCCTGACGCCGAAAAAGACACGGTCGGCACATTAACAGCCCAGGCATGCTACGAGGGCGATTTCCAGACGCGGTTCCAGCCCGTCCAGAACTATCTCCAGCGCACGAACAACTACAAGCGCGGGACGCCTGACAGCTGCTCGTCGCCCATGACGCAGTTTGTGACGTCTTTTTACAAGGCGCAGATTGTTGCTTAAGTGGCATCAGGCGGTGGGAGAGCCTCGGGCGGTGGGAGAGCCTCGGGCGGAGAATCCTGTATCAGGCACGCCTTCGCCTTCGGCGTGAAGGGCGCCGGCACCTTGAAGGAACCGTCCCGCGCCCTTGCAACATCCTTCCAGAACTTCTCACGCATCCCACTCGTCTCCGCAAACCACATCGGGTCCCTCTGAAGAGTGACCGTGTGAAAGCTCGCAAGAGCCCAAGGAATTGTCTCATGAAGAGACCAGCCCTCGGCCTCTTTAGTTGCACGCTCCTCCTCCGTATAGGCATATACATACTCCATCTGCCGGTTCATCAACCACATGACACCCTCTTCAATCGGGTCAACTGGCGCATATTTCATCTTCTTGGGATGCGCAGAGTCTAGGCGGACCTCCAGATACTCGCACTCGTCGATATCCGTCACCTCCATCTGAATCTGCATCTGGCACCAGTAGTCAAAGGGAATCGCGCCGCCAATCTCTCGCGTAATTGGGCACTTGATCTCAATGAGCCGTCCCGTCCTTGCCCCACCCTCCAAGAGGAGTCCATCGGGGCTCGCGGCCAGGTGCGTATCCGTCGGATGCGTGATACGCCCCGAATCCACAATCTTGACCGACCACCGCCGCTGGAAGATCTGCTTGACAACCGGCTCAAAGCGGATGCCCCAGTCAAACGGCGACATCTCTCCTGTAGGGCAAGCCAGTCGATTCGTTGAGCGCGGAAGAGGCGGAATGGCCTTCGCAATGACAAGATTCGCATACTGGCGCTCGGATGCATACAATGACGAGAACTCACTGGCACTCAGCAGTGTGGATGCTTGCGCATACCACTCGGCCGTCCTCTGGGGAATTTGAGGCCGCTCTAACAGAAGACGCACATGCTCCGTCTTCTGCGCCTCAGTTAGCTGTCGCCACCGCTTATTCGTGGCCGCTTCTAGGAAAGTTGTCAGACCCTGGATAATAAGATCACACGTCTTCTCCTCGCCCTCTGTAAGCGGGGCCTCAAAGAAGTCGTCCTTCCACTGACCTTGAAGAGTGGGGTGCGTGCTCATTGCTGGCGACTCCTGGATATAGTTTGCAGCGGGTAAAAACATGTTCTGATATTTTCTGAACATGTTTGTACGTCAAGTTTAGGGTCCTAGTTAGACTCTGCGGCCGAACTTAAGGCACCCTCAGGCACAGGAACAGCAGCCCCTGACTTCTTCCTGAATGTCACCGCATTCCTCTTCTCCACAATCTGAAAGAGGACGCCGCCCTCAGCATTCTGGTGCATCACAAGATACTTAATCTCCGTTATCTTCTCCGTCTCCATATCGTAAATAACTGCCGTCTTAGAATTAAGTGTCTTCTTATCAAGCGCCTTCATAAGAAGAGCAAAGAGCGCATCCGTCTCCGCCTGCTTGAGCTGGCGCTTCTCCATCATATCCTGACAGAACTGGCGAATGCGATTGATGCGCAGACCCCTCTCCAGACGATGCCAGGGCTTCTTATATGCGGTGGTTGCCTCAGAGTCAAGAAGACGCTGGAGATTCTCATTCACCGCATAATCAACGCGCACCTTTGACCCACTCAAGTCAGACGCCGCGGACCGACGAAGAGTCTTGTTTCTGGTGGGGAACGGGTTACTGTTCATCATATATAGATTACGTGCTATTCCTTAAAACGGGCGCCAGAAGTTTCTCGATGGGGCGGCCCGAAAGGGGCGGGAACCGGCTATTTACATTCCAGGGATCGCTGTTGCTGGACCCTATCAAAACATAGGTGCGCCAGACCTCCTTATCTTGTGTTCCTGGCTCATTGAAACAATAGAATGTATTCGTCTCAACATTAACATCTAAATACATCATGTCTGACTCGGTGAATTGGCGATTCACCCGAATATCATTTTCATAGCAGAATTCCATGGGATTCTCTGCCGACAAAAGATGTGTTCCACCTTTTCCCAGAAAGACCTGCACTTTGTGTATAGGTAGATTCGATGCAGAGGTGGTCTGCGTATATATAAATGGTAGTATAAACATACTCCTATTTAGATATGAACGAGCCGTTTCTTTACGCTGGTTTGGGTGCACCGGTCCGTATCCCGCCACCATCTATGCAAATACGCACACGAAAGGAGGCCTCTACTAAAGATACGGTCAATGCTCGCTTCTTTGAAAAGTGGCAGACAGATGCGCCGCATCTTACGAGCGACCGAGCCGATTTGAGTGGGGCGAAAGTGCTGATGGACATGAATCCTATCAGTTCACGAAATGCGACGCTGGATTATCGGCAGAGCCAGCCGTTTGTGGCGAATGGGCCCCAGCTTGGAATGAATCCGTATTTTGACAGATATGATCCTGTGGCGGACCCGAGGAATGCGATTCGTGAACTGCGAAACGCAGTCTATGAAGACAAGTCTGGTGAGAGAGGTGCCGTTGAGACCCGGCGTATTTTGGAGCGGGGATTCACGTCGCGATGGTTGCCGGAGGGGTTTGTCCAGGCTAATAATATGGACAGTCTGCTTTCTTATGAAATTCTGCGACCGAAGACGGATGATATTACGAAGAGTTATAGATAGCCGGTTCAATCAAAACGCACCTCCACCGCCATATCGTGCTTCTGCATAATCTTCGCAGTGGAGACCTCCTTGTTCGCCACGCGGCGGCGGGTTGAGCTCTTTGTGCTTGTTGTCAGAGTGCTCATCGTGCTCGTCGTCGTGGACGCAGTCGTAGGCGGCGACTTCTTCTCCTTCTGGATGTCCTTCATGAAGACATTCATCTCGCGCTCAATCTCTGGGGTGTGGTGGCGAATGTATTCCAGAATGCCCTTCTCGACTGCCCAGCGGAAGAAGTTCAGCTTCCCAACCGTTGTCAGAAAGGATTCGCGGGTGCCAATCTGGAACATGATTCGCTCTCGGCGACAGAAGGGGTCAAATAACTTTTTACTATAAGCCTTTAACTGACTCTTATAGTTTAAATAGACGAGAAACTCCTGCTGGTTGAGAATATACGAGGTGCTGTGTGTCTTCGCATAATTCGTTACAAACCAGTCAATCAGGCGCAGACTGATCGCGGAGGTGCCCTGGAGTATCTGTAGAATCTCATCAATGTCCTCTCTATCATTGTAAAATCGCTGGAGGCTGGACACAATCAGCTCCTGCTTACAATGTATCTTACGGCGACGAGTTTGTAGCTCAGGGTCTTCAGTCATAAGATTCTAGATGTGAACGGCCATTATTTTTAAGCGGTCCTGAGCGCAGGCTTTTTTACCTTAGGAAAAGATGTTCTTATACTTCAGATGAGTAGCCCGCCCCCAGGATATAACCCAGACGCAAGTCAGCTTCATGGGGGAACTGACGCACCTATTGCGAAAGTGATGGGGGGTGGCGGCGGTGGACCCGAAGGCTATAATGAATCACAGAGCCTTCTTCATGGAGGGACAGATGTGCCGATTGTGAAGATGACAGGTGGTGGACCTGAAGAGGATGCTGCTGCCGTTGCGGCAGAGGCCGAGGCAGTCAAAGCAGAAGCGGCTGCGAAAAAGGCCGAAGTAAATGCTGCCACAGCAACAAAGGAATCGGGCAGCATTGAAGGCGATGAGGCTATAGATCTTATGCTTGATGCCAAGTATACTGCTGAGAAGGAGGCAAAAGCAAAGGCACTAGCTGCAAGGGCAGCAGCTGTAAAGGCTAGGGCTCTAGCCGACTCCACTAAAGCACCTGTAGAGAAGGGTGTCAGATTCGCGCCAGGCACGAATCCACAAAATGGCCCAGGTTCGCTTGAAAAGTTCAAAAAGAAAGTAAACGTAAGCACTATACAAGCCGAAGTCTACGAACCCAGCTTTTCACAAGAAGATACCACCGAAATTCGCGAGTTTATCAGAAGCTTCTCGCTGAAAAATCCTGGAATTATGGAGAGATATCTTGAGCTTATGAGATCATTTAGGGAGCGGGCGACCAAAAAGTGGTTTACGTATTCTAGTAGATTAAAGCCTCAGACCCCCCCATTTCCAACTGTCGCTGCACCCACACTACCTGTTCACAAACTTGTAGATGTACTTCCGCTGACCACCGCTAATATTATCATAATTCCGCCGATAAAGGGAAACTATGAGAAGTTTCTTCGCAGCGTTGAGTTCCTCTATGCGAATAACATAATAAATGAAAATGATATTGTTGATGAAAATGCTGTCATCGTATTTATGTTCCCGCTTTTTGGTAAGGATGCAAATACCCAGCGCCTACTCTATTCATTCTTGTCTCTTCAAGAAAAGAACATCGCATCCGTCTTTGCTCTTCAGGGAGATGATGCAGATTCGAGAGAGGTTGGGCCGCAGTTTTACGAAAGGATTGTTAACACCGATACTATCTTTTTGAATTATCTCAATCCATCTTACCTTCTTTTACCGAGGAAGGTTGGAGGCTACAATGGTATTCTCTTCACATCTGATGTGGGTGTAGACCCCAAGTTTCCTAAGATAAAAAACAAGACATATACGCCTGTATCTGAGCTTTTAAAAACAAAGAGCGCGTTTTCATTCAATGCGAATGTTCAGACGGACGAGACTTTCAAAAACTATCTGACATTTGCCTCTGGGAATGGGTCCACGGAGCTCCCCGCCACAAAGGCGGATATCCAAATCTGTGGAAATCTGAAGACAGTTTTTGATATGAAAGGTATGAATCCGTTTCAGATTTCCGACGTAGACGATATTTACGTGTTGCGGCTTGAAAATGATAGGCGGCCGCTGCTCTGCGCAAATCTGATGTATACTGATGAGAAGTTTGAAAGCGGCGAAATGGATCCTGCGTTTCATACTGCGGACACAATTGAGGTCTATGTAGACGGACAGAAGTGGACGTTTCGCGATCCACGGCAGACCGAGTATACAAGCACGCTGGATAAAATAGCGGAAGGACCGGATGCGTCAACCTCTAGAAATCTCGTCATGCAGAACTGGGAGCGGGGTATATACTCTGCAAGCGAAGCAGGGTTTCTTAATCACGTGAATCTGTCTCCGCGCATTCTGAGTGAAACATTTGGCTCGGATGTGTGGAAGAAGATGGTTGCGAAATTTTTGAATAATCTCGTGACGTCAAACTGCTTTGAAGATACTGATATTTTATCCAAGGGACAGTGTGAAGATACGCGTATATTCTTAAATGAAGTATTTAACCGTCTTTTCATGATGGATTCGGTTAAGGAAGAAGAGCTGGTTGTTCCGCCGCTGAAATTTTCGCCCCTGCCGCCTGGACAGGGTGCTACTCCTATTGCGTGGCCGACCGAGTTGGAATACATAGAAAAGGGCGAGTATGAAGCTCCTCAAGAGTTTGAATCCATAAGTCCTACAGGTGACCAGAAGACGATGACCCAACATATAGATGTAATTGTTATTCATAAAAAATCATCTCAGCGTAAATATGGGCGTCTCCGGATAAACCTTAATAAGGTAACCCCCGAAGATGGTCTTTTGGAGGCTGCTCCTGTATTTACTGAAATTCTAGAGGATCTCGGCGAGGACTATCCTGACTTTCTTTTTATTTATTAGTCCTTTTTAGAAATGGCCACGCGTAAAAATAACATGAGAGGTGGCCAGACGACTGGCGCAAAAACGGCTACTACGGCCAAGTCTGGGACACCTGCTAAGGTTGGCACACCCGCCAAGGTTGGCACACCCGCCAAGGTTGGCACACCTGCTAAGGTTGGCACACCTGCCAAGGTTGGCACACCTGCCAAGGTTGGCACACCTGCTAAGGTTGGCACACCTGCCAAGGTCGGCACACCTGCCAAGGTTGGCACACCTGCTAAGGTCGGCACACCCGCCAAGGTTGGAACACCCGCCAAGGTCGGCACACCCGCTAAGGTCGGCACACCCGCTAAGGTCGGCACACCTGCCAAGGTTGGGACACCCGCTAAGGTCGGCACACCTGCCAAGGTTGGCACACCCGCCAAGGTTGGGACACCCGCTAAGGTTGGGACACCCGCTAAGGTCGGCACACCTGCCAAGGTCGGCACACCTGCTAAGGTTGGCACACCTGCCAAGGTTGGAACACCTGCTAAGGTTGGAACACCTGCTAAGGTTGGAGTGCCCGCTAAGGTTGGAGTGCCTGCCAAGGTTGGAGTGCCTGCCAAGGTTGGAGTGCCTGCCAAGGTTGGAGTGCCTGCCAAGGTTGGAGTGCCTGCGGCAAAGGCTGGAGTGCCTGCGGCCACCGCGGCGGCCCCCGGTGGCGCAATTGAGATAACAGAAGATGAGTTTGATGGAGATGTCAATCCCGACTATATTGACCCCCTCTTTGACACGAAGAAGGGGGTTTACTGGGCTTACTTTCAGATGAATGGAAAGTTCTACAAGCTATACGGAACACCTGTTGATACGGAGCGCGCCCTTCTTGATAAAATTAAGAAGATCAAGAATACGGCACAGGGCGCCACACCGTCGAACTCTCTTCGGATTGGCCTTGAACAAGAGAAGCTTGATATTAGTGCGCGTCTCCCGAGACTTGAGAAGAAGATAAAGGACTTATCAAATGATCTGAAAAATACTCCTGGGACGGATCCTAAATACAAGATTTATGTTGGAGAGATTGGTGTTGCGCAGAATGAGCTCGCCGCCAGTAAGAAGCGTCTTCTACAAATTACTACGGCTGTTATGATGTTACGCCCGAAGGCCGTTGGTGGACGCAGCCGTCGTAATAGACGCACGAGCCGCCGCGCCACCCGTCGCAATGCCTCTGCGTTCAGCTGGTTCTAAATTCTAATTAAGAAATCTGGTAGATTCGCCAAATTAGATTCTATGCTAAAGATAGAATGGCTTCAAGACGTCAACGCAAGGGAAACAGACGCTCAACACGGCGTCAGAGTGGTGGTGTGTGGCCGTTTACTAAGAAGGTAGATCCACTCACAGAACTGGCCAGAGCTCAGGCTCCTGCTCCTCCCCCCAAGGAGACTTCTTCTTGGTTTTCTAATCCTATAGCGCGGTTGCGCGGTTCTTTAGGCACCGCTGGTGCTGGTGCTGGTGCTGGTGCCGGTGCCGCTACTGGTGCTACCGCTGGTGCCGCCCCTGGTGCTACCGCTGGTGCCGCTACTGGTGCTACCGCTGGTGCCGCTACTGGTGCTACCGCTGGTGCCGCTGCCCCTGTCGCTGCCGCTTCTGGTGCTGGTAGCACGATGGGTCGTTTTCTTCCCACTATGCCTACTTTCACCCGTCAACCGGCCGTTGACCCCGCCCTGAAGACATCAACTGGTTTGTTCAAATCGGTGGTTGAGGATGTGAACTGGGTCCGCGCAAATAATAAGAATATGATAAAGGGTGCTGAACCTACAAAGGAGATATGGATTAAGGGCAACCCGGGCATTAATAGGGGGCGGGCGGAGAAGGGATTACCTGCAAGTTATTCTAATATGGAGTTTAATGATTATGATCCTAACGAATATAAAAATTTTAAGAAGAAGAATGGAACATGGGTTACTGAAGTTGGTAAACTTACTCCAAAACCGGGGCATGGTCGTTTTTATGGTAGAGACTACCCAGATCTACTGAAAACAATAGAGAGTTTCAAAAAGTCATACAAGACAAAGCGGAATAGCAACTACACGCGTCGCTGGGCAGAATATGAGGCGAAGGTGAAGAGGACGTGGGATGAAGAGGATAAAACGGCGGTGAAAGCAGTAAGTGATGATCTTGTTGCAATGGAGGCTGACTATAATAAGTATCTCACTGCTGTAAAGGCTAGAATAGATATTGCATATAAAGACCAACAGCGTGATTTCTTGAAGAAGGCGCGTGTTGCTCGTCAGAAGGCGGCGGAGGATTTTGCGAAGATCTATGGTTATGCAGCTCCGATGATAAAGATGAATGGTAACAATGGTGGGCATCTTACGAACTCATTCGAAAATTCTATGAAAAAGGCGAGTGTGCTGGATCCTGCAACTGTAAAAGTTCAAGAGCTTAAATTTTTAAAGAGCGCCGAGGCGGCGGCGGCGGCGCGTGCCCCTCTTATCCAGGCAGCTCGCAATGCTGCGGCTGCTGCGGCTGCCGCTACTCCTGCAGGAGGCACCGGCCTTCTGGATGCCCTAGGTGCTGCAATGACTGGTGCCACTGGTGGGCCGCCGCCGCCGCCGTCGCCGCCGCCGGCGCTGCCGCCTGCGCTGCCGCCTGCTAACGCTGCCAACGCCGCGCGCGCTGCCGCTGCCAACGCCGCGCTCGCCGCATCTCTCCAGCGGCAGAGGGACGCTAATGCTGCCGCTGCCGCTGCCGCTGCCGCTGCCGCTGACGCTGCCGCTGCCGCTGCCGCTGCCGCTGCCGCTGACGCTGCCGCTGGATCTGGTGCCGCTGGATCTGGTGCCCCTGTCTTACCACTGCCGCAACCTAATCCTGATGCCGCGGGTCTTCCGCCACCGCCGCCGCCGCCCCCGCCGCCAGCACCTATTTCTGTCCCTGGTTCTGGTTCTGGGTCGCCTAGTGGCGGCGGGCGCCGCAGAACCAACCGGCGCAAGAACCGGTCCCGTCGGTAAATAACTTATCTTAAAAACAACTCTAAGCATCATTTTTAAAAGATGCTTAGAGTAGATGGCGGCAGTGGCAGCACCCCCTGCACTAGTAGTAGCACCCCCTGCACTAGTAG
>Ga0114967_10000198_pt1 | contig 49981 bp, 45 predicted proteins | sample M_130628_MF_Meta_FD_92639 | JGI IMG/M metagenome (GOLD analysis project Ga0114967, IMG submission 92639) | Freshwater microbial communities from Lake Montjoie, Canada to study carbon cycling - M_130628_MF_MetaG | ecosystem: Environmental > Aquatic > Freshwater > Lake | place: Lake Montjoie... | reverse complement strand
CAAACAAATTTACCTCCGTCGGTAATCCTGGCTCCTCCGGCCCCCCCTGCTTCTTCGGTGCCCTTACTGCAATCGCTATTCCCAGTCACCAGTAGCGTTTCTTCTCCGATTGATGTACGCAATTTAATTACTTTTAATTCAGGAAAAACACAATGAGCGGAACGCAAGATACAAGAACCCGTGCCAAGCTACCTAGCCCTGGCCCCTATATAGGAGAAATAACCAATCACTTAGATAAAACCTATATGGGCGGAGTTGAAGTGGCCATTAGGAAAGGTATACCTGGACTAGTTGGTAGTCAAAATGCAGTTTATCCTGTGCAATATCTAAGTCCATTTTACGGAGTAACATCTGCAAGGCACGAAGGCAACAACAGCGGTAATTTTGACGACGTACAAAAATCCTACGGCATGTGGATGGTCCCTCCTGATGTAGGTACACAGGTTTTGGTTATTTTTGTTGATGGTGACCCTAACCAAGGATTTTGGTTTGGATGCATTCAAGATAGATTTCAAAATCAAATGGTTCCTGGTATTGCGGCCTCACTGCAATCTGCACTAACTGCCGAACAACAACGTAAGTATGGAACTTCTTTATTGCCCGTGGCAGAGGTACACAAGAAAAGCCAAACTCTCAATTCGGGTCCTAACATAGATAAAATACAAAAAGCTATACATCCTTTTGCTGACAGATTATTGTCTCAGGGATTATTACTAGACACCACAAGGGGAGTTACTTCGAGTAGTGCTAGACGAGAAGTACCTAGTAGGGTATTCGGTATTAGCACACCTGGCCCGTTAAAAACTGACACCAATGCCAAAAAAGGTAAAATAGGTTACGGTGCAGGTGTACAGTCTCCTGTATCGCGGCTAGGTGGTAGTAGTTTTGTTATGGACGACGGAGATGCCAAAGGACAAAATGAACTAGTGCGCATTAGGACTCGAACAGGGCACCAAATACTTTTACACAATAGTCAAGATTTAATCTACATAGGGAACGCCAGAGGTACAAGCTGGATTGAATTGACCAGCGATGGAAAAATGGATATCTATTGTGAAGATTCTGTCAGCATACATACCGAAGCTGATTTTAACTTCCGTGCTGATAGAGATTTTAACGTTGAAGCAGGAAGAAATGTTAACATCAAAGCAGGTAAAAATATCAATCTCGAATCTGCAGGTGATTTTAATCTGCGGGCAGACAGGGCAGGAAGATTACATTTTGCAGAATCTGCCAATATAAAATCTGATTTAGAATTAAAATTATCTGGTGATTCGGCAGTACATCTAAAAGGCGACACTGTATATCAATCAGCTACAGGCAATTTTAATATTTCAGGAAGTACTAACTTTTTTACAGCATCTGGAGATACCAATATTTCTAGTGGCGCCATGCATTTTGAAACAGCGGCTAAAATTCACATGAATGGCCCGTCGGCAGGCACAGCAAGTCCTGCTACTGATCCTGCTACTCCTGGAAAAATGATAACTTATTCGTTACCCAGTACTGATAAAAATGTTGGATGGAGTGATGGTAATTTCTTTAAAGGTGCTCCGATCACCAGTATTATGCAACGTGTACCTATGCATGAACCTTGGGTACAACACGAAAATATTAATAGTGAAAAATTTAGCAAGCCCGCTACTGATGTTACTTTAGGATCAGATGAAACTGTAGTTTCTGCAAATAGACCGGGATCAACAGGGTAATAAATACCATATGCCATTTAAAACTATCGAACTAACCAATGCCAATGCTATAAACGAACAGCCGGCAAAGCTACGTCATTTCTACAAAGGATTTAGCTCACTGTCTGCGAATCCTGGATCTAGACTTTATGACATGGATCTAGTCAAACAAGATATCATTAATCACTTTAATACTAAAAAAGGTAGCAGGGTTATGAATCCTAATTTTGGTAGTATTGTATGGGATTTGTTAATGGAACCGTTAACTGAGCAAACTCGAGATGCACTTAAAGATGACATCACTACTATCTGCACAGCTGACCCTAGAGTTTCGGCATCTCAAATTGATATTACAGAATATCCTATGGGATTTATTTTAGAAATAACCTTAAGTTTGGTAAATGATGATCAGTCGTCTGTATTGAAACTGACCTTTGATCAGAAATTAGGTATAGTAACACAATAATGTAGCCAGATAATTCTGGCAATAAATACGGTACAAGTTAATAAAAATATGATCCCATCAACTAATAATAAATTGCTAGTGTCCGAAGATTGGAAAAAAATATACCAATCTTATCGCAATGCTGAGTTTCAAAGTTACGATTTTGAAACCCTAAGACGCACTATGATCCAGTATCTTCAGCAAAATTACCCTGAAGATTTTAATGATTTTATTGATAGTAGCGAATACATTGCTCTAGTTGATCTAATTGCATACCTAGGGCAAAATTTAAGTTTCCGTGTTGACTTAAACGCCCGTGAAAATTTTTTAGAAACAGCCCAACGTCGAGACAGCATCCTACGTTTAGCACAACTAATCAGTTATGCACCTACTAGAAACGTTCCCGCTAGCGGATTTTTAAAAATCACTGCGGTTTCCACAACTGATTCTGTAATTGATTCCAATGGAACAAACGTGGCAAATACTACCATTGTCTGGAATGATCCCACAAGTACCAATTGGTATGAACAGTTTATTTCTATAATGAATTCTGCTATGAGCGGCAGTTTTATTTTTGGAAAACCTTACGATAGAAAAACCATCGACGGCATACTAACAGAGCAGTATAGAATAAACAGTACTAACATAGACGTACCTATATACAGTTTTTTAAAAACAGTTAATGGTACAGCAATGAATTTTGAAATAGTTCCTGCAACCATGTCCGGAACTACTTCTGTATATGAAGAAGCACCTAAACCGGCTAACTCTTTTAGTTTAATCTATAAAAATGACAATCAGGGTGCAAGTAGTAATAATACAGGATTTTTTGTACACTTTAAACAAGGTAAATTAGCAGTATCTAATTTTAATATTACCACCCCAGTCTCTAATGAAATTGTCGGAGTTAATGTTAACAACATTAATGATACAGACGTATGGCTTTGGAATTTAGACAACAACAACAGATATTCTACGTTATGGACCAAGGTCCCTGCAATAACTGGTAATAATATTATCTATAATAGCCTATCTAACAGTGAAAGAAATATCTATAGCGTTACTTCGCGAGACCAAGATCAGATTGATTTAAATTTTGCAGACGGTAGCTTCGGTAATCTTCCACAAGGGCAATTTAATCTATTTTACAGACAGAGTAACGGCTTGACATATACAATTAAACCAGAGCAGATGAGTGGAATTGTAGTTGAAATACCATACCTTAATAAATCAGGGCAAGGGCATACATTAACATTGACAATGGGATTGCAATACACTGTGAGTAATAGCGCAGGCCCAGAAACAAACGCCAGCATACAAAATAAAGCACCACAGGTATACTATACACAGAACCGTATGGTTACCGCTGAAGATTATAACGTGGCTCCATTAACCTTAGGCAGTAACATTTTAAAAGTAAAAAGTGTAGCCAGGGTCAACAGCGGATTAAGCAAATATTTTGAACTTAGTGACGTCAGTGGAAAATACAGTAAAACTAATATTTTTGCCACTGATGGTATATTATATAAAAATACTCAAGAAAAAAGTTTTGAATTTTCATTTACAACTGGCAATAGGAACGAAGTATTTTCTGCTATTAAATTTTATTTAGAACCAGTAATTGCTAACCCAGCATTGCGATCTTTCTATTTTGACCAATATGAAAGACCTTCCCTTAGCGATTTAAAACTATCTTGGGTACAAGACAGTAAGAGTGCAACACAATGTACTGGACATATCACAGATATTAATCTAGGCGGCCCGACTAGTTTAGGCACATTTATTTCAAATAATCTCAAATATGCAACTCAAGGGGCATTGATGAAATTCGTAGCACCAGGAAGCCTTCCGCCTACTGATGCAAGATACAACGCCAGCAAAAAATATTTCAAACCAAATGGCAACTTAGTCGCTGTTAAAAGCAGTAACACATTAGATTACATTTGGGTCAAAGTTGTTCAAGTAGTTGGAGACGGATCTAATACAGGACAGGGTGCATTAGATACCGGCACGGGTCCCGTTATTCTCAGCAATATTATAGATAATGGAGCCATCCCAGTTGAAGTGATACCTAAGTTTATTGATGTGTTCACCTATACATTCGAAAACGAATTGGTTAATCTTTGTCTGAATCAAAGAAATTTTGGGCTCTCATTTAACAAAGTTACAAGGAAGTGGGTAATTATATTAGATACTAATATTGATCTAATTAGCCCATTTAGTCTTACTTTCCAAGGAAACAAAGATAATGCAAATAGAGATGCCAGCTGGATGGTGGCTTTTACGTGGACAGGAAAGAGTTATAAAGTAAGATATCGTCTAACAGATTATATTTTTGAAAGTGAAAAAGAAACAGCATTTTTTATTGACCCTAATACCGTTAACTATGATTATAATACTAATTCTGTGATTAAAGATCAAATAAATGTGTTATCAATTAATACGATGAACACAGACATTAACTCGGGATTGGGTAAAGATTATCAATGGCAGATTGATGGTGCTATTGTAGAAACTGACGGGTATGTTGAGCCTAAAAAAGTCAAAGTGAGTTTTTATGATTATAATAGTTCTGGGCAAATTTCAGATCCCGATACCTTTATGAATGTAGTAGAGCCGTCAAGTACTAACGAGACCACTAATTTTAATGATAAGTTTGTATATTTTAAAAAATCTACAGACGGGCAAAGATACAGTCTAATGGATAAAGAACTTTTTAGAGCATTTCCTACGCCAGAGGATGCAGATGCTATGTTAAATCAATTAGCGGTTAATAATGGGGACCTGTTTTATTTTTACAATCCAGAATACAATGTTGTTAAAAGTTTTTCTGCGGCCCTCTTAGGAACATCTGATCATTGGGTATACGAACCTGATTATTATGCCTATTCTGGTCGAGATGGATTAAAATTTCAGTATACACATAACAGTGGTGAAGATAGACGAATTGACCCTAGTAAGAGCAATATCATAGATGTATATCTATTAACCTCCGATTATGATTTAAGTTTTAGAACATGGCTATCTTCTGGAACAGGAGCAGAACCATTAGCACCCACTAGTTCTAGTTTAGAACAGAATTATTCATCTAAATTAGAACCTATTAAAACTATCAGCGATGAAATTATTTTCCAACCAGTCAAATATAAAGTGTTGTTTGGCAACAAGGCTTCTGGAAATTTACAGGGAGTATTCAAAGCAGTAAGAAATCCTTCTCGCCCTACTAGCGATAACGATTTAAGAAGTAGAATACTAATGGCCATTGAAGATTTTTTTAACTTACAAAATTGGGATTTTGGGCAGTCTTTTTTCTTCAGTGAGCTTTCAACATATGTGATGAACATTATGTCTCCTGATATTACTAACTTTATTATTGTTCCGACAGCATCTAACAGTTTTGGTAGCCTTTATGAAATTGCATGTCAAAGCAACGAATTGTTTATTAGCGGTGCATCTGCCAATGAAATAGAAATCATCGATGCCATAACATCTTCACAATTAAAAGCATCAGGAATAGTAACCACTAGCGGCAGTTAAACCATGGCAGATAAAATTATTAAATCAGTAAATCTACTTCCGGAGTTTCTAAGAACAGATAGAAATTCTAAATTTCTATCCAGCACAATTGATCAGTTAATACAGAAACCGCAAGTTGAACGTCTCGATGGATATATAGGTGACACCGAAACTGTTACCTACAATTCTACAGCAGATATCTATATTTCTGAAACACTGCCTTTGAGAAGAAATTATCAATTAGATCCTGCCCTGGTAATTAGAGATTCTTCTGATAATGTAACTGATGTTGTGGCATTAGATGATTTAGTCAACGAGCTGTCTATACAAGGTAGTAAAGTTGATAACTTTGACAGATTGTTTAGGCCCGAGTTTTATTCTTATAATCCTCATATTGACTGGGATAAATTAATCAACTATCAGCAATACTATTGGTTGGTTACCGGTCCAAATGTTATAACAATTGACGGATCTCCAAAAAATAGTACCAGTACATATACTGTTGTAAACAACAGCGCAAAAACTGCGTTTGTGTTTACCCCCGATGGACTAACTGCTAATCCGTTAATTTCTCTTTACAGAGGAAACACCTATCACTTCAAAGTTGACTCTTCTTTTAAATTTTACATTAAAACTTCTGCCACCCTGGGTACTGGAGATCAATTTAATTTTGGAGTTACTAATAATGGAACCAGTACCGGAATAATTTCTGTTACAATCGATAACAATACTCCAGATACTTTATTCTACGTCAGTGATACTCAACAATATGCACAAGGGCAAATTTCTGTCAAAGCAGTTGCAGAAGATTCTCAAATAAATGTTGAAACAGATATTATAGGTAAAAAACATTATACTTCCGGAAACAATGTGGTCCTGTCAAATGGTATGAAGATTAGATTTGGCGGAGATGTATATCCCGAATTTTATAGAAATCGAGACTTTTTTGTTGAAGGTGTAGGTATTGCCATTAGGTTAGTCGAATATGATTTATTAAACTGTGCTGAACTTCCCACAGCAACTTTTAATGAAAATTTTGACGCTACTCCTTTTGATGACTATCCATTTGATAGTTTTAAGAAGTTACCATTAACACCTGATTACATTACGATCAATCGAGCAAGTAGGGATTTAAACCCTTGGTCAAGATATAATCGATGGGTGCATAAAGACGTTATTACCGCATCTGCTCTGGCCACAGGTCAAACTCCTGTATATCCTGCCAACCTAAGAGCTAAACGCCCTATTATTGAATTTGAAGCTGATTTTAAATTATTTAACTTTGGGTCTCGAGGCATAGAAAATGTTGATTTAATTGACACAGAAACAACCGACGCATTTAGTTTAGTTGAAGGGTCTGCTGGACATCATGTTGACGGTGTACAATTAGCGCAAGGTCACAGAGTTATATTTGTAGCAGATACTGACAACGAAGTCCGTGGAAAAATTTATCAAGTTAATTATATTGGTATCAATAATAGATTAAGATTAACCCTCGAACAAGTTGATGCCCCTGCAACGGAATCAGTAGTAGCTGTAAACTATGGTAAAAAATACACAGGAACTAGTTGGTGGTTTAACGGAGACGAATGGAAATATTCACAACAAAAAACTGCATTAAATCAAGCGCCTTTATTTGATCTATACGATTATAGGAGAGCAAGTTTTAGTGATTTAAATTACTATGTTACTAGTTTTTCTGGTAATAAAGTGTTTGGGTATGATATAGGATCGGGCTCTGCAGATCCAATCCTAGGGTTTCCTTTAAACTATCGAAATAGTATCGGAGTAGGTAGTTATCTTTTTAAAAATTATTTCATGGACGGTCAAATAGTTTTGCCCGAAGATGAGACAACGATACCTACTAGCACAACATTTTTTAAGATTGGCGATAACTTTTTTAATACTTGGTCAATAGCTGATCCTTATAAAATTCCGTTATTAAAATCTGATATTGCCACAACTGTTGGTGAATCAAATTATTATGAAACTCCCCTAGGATTGACCAATAACCCACTAAATGAAAATGCTGATAGTTTTACACTTAGCGAAATAAGCGATCATGTTAAATCGATGGTTGTTAAAACTTCAGAATTTACTGGCAATTTTCCAGGCGATAGCAATTTAAGAGATCTTAGTAATATTTCTGCCAAGGGAAATAGGTTTATAACCAATAAAAATCCTATGTCGTTTGCGCATTTCTTCCTTGGTAAAAAAGAACACAATGCCATTGATGCGATAACAATTGCGGCTGATCAATATAATCAATTTAGAATGGCTTTCTTAAAAAAGATCGCCAGCATTGGGTTACAAACTGATCCTGTAACCGCAGTTGATATAGCACTTAAAGAATTAAACGTTGATAAGGACGTTCAATCACCTTACTATCTATCTGATATGATAGCCTATGGATCAGATAAAAATACTAGAACTTGGACTATTACTAATCCCAATATTTCTTCTTATCCTATTACTTCAGCATTTGATGCTACGGGTATTTCAAGGTATACATATAGATCTGTCTTGGTATACTTAAACGGAGTACAATTAATACATGGAGCACAGTACGATTATTCGCCGACAAATTCTGCTGTTCAGTTATTGGTAACTCGTAATAAAGGCGATATTTTAGTAGTCGAAGACTACCGCGATACTCGCGGATCTTTTATTCCGCCGACACCTACAAAATTAGGACTTTATCCAAAAAGCCGACCATACATCTATGATGATGGATCGTATGTAAACGGCCTTCGCAAATCCATCAAATGTCATGATGGCAGTATCATGGCGGCTTATAACGATTATAGAGATGATATCATTCTTGAATTTGAAAAGAGAGTATATAACAATATTAAATTTCCTTATAACTCAAATGTATTCGAGTTCATGGGTGCATTACCTGGAGCATTCCGTAAATCTGATTATTCTGTTAAAGAAGTAAATGAAATAATTCAAAGAGATTTTATTAAATGGTCAGGAACCTACGGCATTGACTATCAGGAAAATACAGCATTTGATCAATATGATCCATTTACTTGGAATTACGCAGGAAGTTATAACAGAGAATTTGGCATTGAGTTATCGGGAAGTTGGAGATCGATATTTAATTATTTCTACGATACTGACTCTCCTAATTATACTCCGTGGGAAATGCTGGGTTTTACAGAGTATCCAACCTGGTGGGCTAGACAATATGGTCCTGCACCTTACACTTCTGGAAACGAGTTGTTATGGAGAGATCTAGAACAAGGATTAGTAAGACAAGGATACCGTGCAGGAGTGCATGTTGAATATGCAAGACCTGGCTTATCTAAAGTATTACCAGTTGACGACCAAGGAAGATTAGTAGATCCGACCCAATTAATAGCCACAAATGTAACTGCTTATAACCGCCGCCAGCCTTGGAAATTTGGAGATCATGGTGCGGCCGAAACCGCATGGCGCCGAAGCAGTTATTGGCCATTTGTCATCCAAAAACTATTGGCATTAACAAGTCCTGCTTCCTATGCGTCGCTGATGTATGACCCGATTAAGACTAGACGAAACCTTTCCGGGCAGTGGGACTACGAGCCAAATTTTGAATTTTTAAAATTAAAAAATGTAAGCATCCACGGAGAGACTGATACTATAACCAACAGCGGTTATAGTGTATATGTTAGTGAAATTGGCCTTCAGCGTACCGGCAATTATATTAAAGAGCTAAGATCCGATCTTGATAATGCAGATTTTAATTTATTTTATAAAGCTGGCGGATTTGTTAATAAAAACAAATTACAAATTACTATTGATTCTATTGAGCCTACCAGCACTAGTCAGGGAGCATTGCTTCCTCCGGAAGATTATAGTTTAATTTTAAATGTTAGTAACCCTATTAAATCTACTGCAATTTCTGGAGTAATTGTACAAAAAAATAATGGCAAATTCATTGTTAAAGGATATGATAATAATAATCCTTACTTTACAGTCTATACTGTTTTAAGAAATACCGACACTCCGACGATTACAGTAGGCGGAGTTTCAGATCCTTACATTACATGGGCATCGAGTTCATCGATCGGGCAAAGTGGGTTATCGTCAGTTGATACGACTACTGCAAATTCTGCATTATCAGGCACTTATTATCAGCAAGGGCAGATAGTAAAATACGGAAATTATTATTATAGGGTTAAAAATAGCCACAGAAGTGGTGATACTTTTGTTGAGTCTTATTTCCAAAGGTTACCTGCATTGCCGATAATTGGCGGGGCCACTGTGCAAATTGCAAGTACAATTGACAGTATAGAAAAAAATATTCCCTACGGAACAGAGTTTAATACAATTCAAGAAGTCTATGATTTATTAATAGGATACGGTGCCTGGCTCAAAGGGCAAGGGTTCTATTTTGATGAATATAACAGTGAGCTTCAGTCAGCTATTGATTGGGACTTTACATGTAAAGAATTTTTATATTGGACTACACAAAACTGGGCTTCTCAAAATATCATTACATTAAGTCCTTTTGCTAATCAGATTAAATTTAAAAATCCTGCATCTGTAGTTGATAATATTTTTAATAGTTTTTACGAATATAGTATATTACAGGCCAATGGCCGTCCGTTTCCTAAAACATCTTTGTCAGTCGACCGTGAAGACGGAGTATGTACAATCAAAACATTAAATTCTTTTGACGGTATATATTTTGCTAGATTAAATTCTGTACAAAAAGAACACGGTCTAGTATTCAAAAATAGAACTATGTTTAATGATGTTATCTATGATAAAGTCACAGGATATCGCCAACATAGGATGAAAGTAAAAGGTTTTAGAACTGCAAACTGGGATGGCGATTATTTCAGTCCGGGTTTTATATATGACGAAGCAACAGTAACAGATTGGAAGACATACACTAATTATCGATATGGTGATGTTGTTCGTTTCAACGGAAATTATTATTCTGCTAAACAAAATGTTGCCTCTTCAGAAAAATTTGATTTTACAAAATGGGTTCCTCTAGGCGAAAAACCTGTAGCCGCATTGTTGTCAAATTTTGATTATAAAATTAGTCAGTTTGAAGATTTTTACAGTTTAGATATTGATAATTTTGACAGTGCCCAACAAAAAATGGCACAGCATCTAACAGGCTATACACCTCGAGTTTACTTAAACAATATTTTTACAGATCCTATTGCTCAATATAAATTCTATCAAGGTTTTATCAAAGAAAAGGGAACTAAGAATGCAATTAGTAAACTTTCTAAAGCAACAATCCACAATCTTCAAGGACAAATTGATTACAACGAAGAGTGGGCGTTCCGAGTTGGATACTATGGATCTTACGAAACCTATAAAGAAATTGAAGTACCGTTAGTTGAAGGCGGGTTCATTGAAAATCCTCAAGTCATTAATTTTGTTGAGACAACACCTACAACACCAAACGATTTAATTTATTATAGTTTGCCTGCAGATTTATCTATTACTCCTATAGAATATAAATCAACTGCTACTTTTACTACCGAAACCGGAACAGATTCTTTCCAATTAGCCACTGCTGGATATGCAAGATTTGACGATGTAGATTTTACACTGTTTAACGAATCTGAAATATTAACGTTAACCAATACTAATTTACTTGTACAAGGAACAACTATTTGGGTAGGTTCTAAAAACAACGGAGATTGGGATGTTTTAAAATATAATCTCGACACTGCTAAGTTAGTTAGTATGACTTCAGATACCGAAGTTGCAGGAACAATTGAGTTTTACACTGATTACATACACAATTTGTCTGTAGGGGACGTTGTATCTGTAAATGAGTTTGACGATAGAGTTAATGGTGTATATAAAATTCAATCAGTTCCTGGATTGAATCGTTTCATTGTTGTAAATTCTTCTACGGTGGTTGCAGGTACTATTACTCCGTCTTCTCCGGGACTATTATTTAAATTCGTCAGTGCTAGAAATAGTACTTTTGATAATTTACCATCAGATCAAACACTTTTAGAATTGCCCGAAGGATCAAAGTTGTGGGTCGATGATAACGGCAATAATAAATGGAGTGTTTATCAAAAAATAAAAAACTATCACGAATTATCAGTTTCTGCTAGCACATCACCGACTGATCAAAAGTTAGGATGGAGTATCAGTAGATCAAGTCCGACTAATATATTCATGGTAGGTAGTCCGGGGTATACAGAAAATGTAAACACTGGTAACGTATCTGTTTATTACGAATCTGGAAATTCTATACAATTAAAGTTCAGGTACGGAATTAACACAGGAATCACACAGTATTATTCTTTAGGTGATGAAACTGGATTTGGATGGGATTTGGCCTACGATAGCCAAGAATTTATTGACAGTAATGGGCCAACAGGCTACGGATTGATGTTTGTAGGAGCCCCTCTTACAGGTAAAGTTAAATCTAATGATGCAGTTGGATCATTAAGATATGCATCGGGTACCGGTAGTGCATCATCGAGGACACAGGAAGGTCTGGTTAAAATTAGTAGCGTTGACGGAACTTTAATAGAAGAAAAAACACAAAAAGTTTTATTAAGCCCGTACCCATCTAATTACGAACGATTTGGAACTAGCATTTATGAAGTTGCTACTTCATTAGGTAAGCTTCTATTGGTAGGTGCTCCCCAAACTAATTCTCTTGGGACAGGAACTGTTTATTCTTACTGGGTCACTACCAGCACAGTCACTACAGGAACCGTTGACATCTCTTATAAAGGCAAGGTTATTAATCCAGTAATTACTTTGGCAAACACTGGCAGTCAATGGGGTAGTATAATTACCGGATCTGACAATGCAGAAATAATTGCAATTAGTGCCCCTGGGTATGATTCCAACAAAGGTTTAGTTACAGTTTTTGTAGGAACAACTACTCAATTTTTACAAACAATTTATAGTCCATTTGACAAGTATGCTAAATTTGGTACAGATATTGCTGTTAGTCCTACCGGCAATTACATGTGCGTAACTGCATCCGAAGCTCGAAATTCTGATCAATCTTATGGTAAGGTTGCAATTTATAAAAGAACCAGTTCAGTTGGTACATTTACTCTATTACAAATTATATCTAATCCTGTAATCGGTGTAGGAATGAAGTTTGGCCAGGCTGTTGATATTAACCCTGATGCTACTGAAATAGTAGCATCAGCAATTGGTACCAATCGACATGTTTCTGAAACCTTTGACAAATATTCTTTGTTGCTAGGAACACAACCTGATCTTACAGCACAATATGTAAATGATCCTAATAGTACTCAATCAGATGCCCAGACAACATTTGACCTTGAATCTACAACGTTTTTTGATGCCATCACATATTCGGGAACGGCATATGTATATAACAGAAAAAATAATCTGTTTAGATTAGCCGACGAACTAATTCCTCCGGATACAACTACGGGAACTAACTTTGGGTTTAGTATTGCATTGAATCAAAATAGTATCTATGTTGGATCTCCGGCTTATAAAAACTCTGTCACACCAGACTTGGCAACCAGTTCATTCTATCAGTTTTACAAAAAAGATACCACGGCACAAAGTTTAAATTTATTAAGAGAGCAGGACAATTTAATATCTGTAAACGCTATTCAAAAGGTATCGTTAATTGATACCTTCAATGAGGAAATAGTTGAATACCTTGATGTAATTGATCCGTTAAAGGGAAAAATTTCAGGTCTTGCAGAACAAGAAATACGATACAAATCATCTTTTGATCCTGCAATTTATGCCATCGGTACGGATGCTACAGTAAATGATCCTAATACATGTTGGATGGAAGAACATGTAGGAGACCTATGGTGGGATTTAAGCACAGTAAAATATTCATGGTATGAACAAGGTAGCTTAGAGTATAGAAAAAATAACTGGGGAAGATTATTCCCAGGGTCAAGTATTGATGTATACGAATGGGTAGGATCTACATACTTACCGAGTCAATGGGCGGCATTTGCCGACACCACAGAAGGCCTTGCCTTAGGAATTAGCGGGCAACCTAAACACCCTGATAACTCAGTGGTGTCTGCTAAACAATTTTATAACAGCATAAATGATTCTTTTACAAATTATTATTACTTCTGGGTAAAAAATAAATTAGTTGTTCCTAATGTAAAAAATAGAAGAATCAATAGTTATCAAGTATCAAGCCTAATTGCTAATCCTACAATTTATGGATTACAATATGCTTCAATAATTGCTAAAGATGCAGTAGTATTAGCCAATGTTGGTAATTTATTAGTTGATAATAGAATACACCTTAATATTGCGTCCGACACTATCAGTAATGAAATACCTAGACACACTGAATGGTTATTATTGCAAGACGGATTAGCTACTAGTCGACCTAATGCATTATTAGAAAAGAAATTAATGGACAGTTTATTAGGACATGATAGCCTAGGTAATACTGTACCTGATCCTGCACTATCTGCTAGGGCTCGTTATGGTGTTGGTATCAGGCCTAGACAAACCATGTTTAAAGATAGACTGTCTGCTCTAAGAAATATTGTTGAATTTGCTAACGATGTATTATCTAAAGAAAGAATTACCGGAAATTATAGTTTTGAAAATTTAAACAAACAAGAAATTCCACCAGATGAATATAGTCACGAATACGATCAAGTAGTCGAAGATAACGAAGCACTGCTATTAATTGATACTCGACAGTTAGTTGCCGCGGAGTTGTCTTGCACAATAAAAGATGGAAAAATCCGTAGCGTCTCTATTGATAAAACCGGAGCAGGTTATAAAATTAGTCCAGTAGTGACTATTGAAGGAGGCAACGGTGCTGAAATAGTTACTACAATTAATTCTCGAGGACATGTTATTTCCGCTGAAATTAAAAATGCCGGTGAGGGACTGGCCACAGCTCCGCGGTTAACAGTTAGGCCTTATACAGTAATAGTGTTAGCTGATACGTCATTTACGGGCAAATGGACAAAATTTATCTATGACAAATTGTCAGATAGCTGGATTAGAGCTCATACTCAAGAATACAACACCTCATTGTATTGGGACTATATTGATTGGTCGTCGGACACATATAACCAATTTTTAGATTATTCGGCAACAGTTAATGAAGTATATGAACTAGACACATTGACTGAATTAACAGTAGGATCGTATGTCAAGGTTAACGATGCAGGCCTTGGAACTTATATCATTGTTGAAAAAACATCAGACGGAGTGAATGGTACATTTGATAGTAATTTCAATATTGTCTATGCAGAAAACGGCACAATAAAAATACTAGATAACATTTGGAATTTTTCAAATAGTAATTTATCATATGATAACAACAGTGCATTTGACCAAACTTTGTTTGACCAAATACCAGATATTGAATTACACTACCTATTGACTGCATTAAGAGACGATTTATTTGTTAATGCGTTAAAAATTAACTGGAATTTGTTGTTCTTCAAAGCAGTTAAATATGCGTTAAGTGAGCAAAAACTTTTAGACTGGGCATTCAAAACATCATTTATCAATGTTATAAATTATGCAGGTGATTTGGATCAACGACCTATTTATAAACTTCAAAATAGTCAATTCTATGAAGATTATATCGGCGAAGTTAAACCATACCATACCAGTATTCGAAATTTTACAACTAACTACACGGTATTAGAACCAAGTCAAACCTATGTGACAGACTTTGATTTACCGTCAGTTTATGATAATAATTTAGAAAAATTTATCACAGTTAATTTTGGTAATCCTTTAATGAATACCCAGCCTTGGAAGGCCTGGGCTGATAATTATCTGTTTGGAGTGGGCGAAATTTCTATAGGAAACCCGGGGGCAGGATACACATTCCCTCCGAAGGTTGATCTAATTACAGAGCCTGGAGATACTGGCTCCGGGGCCACTGCCGAAGCGTACATTCGATCAGGTGAAGTTTACGATATTATCGTAACTAACCCAGGACAAAATTACAGTAGGTCTCCAAGAGTTGTTATTCAAGGCGGAGGATCTACTGGTTTAATTAATGCAGTGGCCTATGCTAAATTATCAAATGGTAAAGTTCGAGAAAATACTATTGGAATTAGATTTGATAGGACAAGTCGACAGTCCGAAACAGGTAATCTTAACACGATAGACGCATTCGTTTGCGATGGATCGACTAATGAATTTATTTTATCTTGGGTTGCAGATCCGGATAAAAATAAAATAGTAGCAACATTAGACGGTGAGTTAGTGTTGAATTCAGATTATACAATAAAGTACTATACTGAATATTCTACCGATTCTCAAGAATATTTACAGCATAAAAATAAAATAATATTTTTAAATTATGTGCCGCTAAATGGTCAGACACTTGAAATATCCTATATTAAGAGTACAGATGTATTGAACTCTGTTGATAGAATTTTAAACTATTACACACCTAAATCGGGGATGCCAGGATTAGATTTAGGGCAGTTAATGACAGGTATTGTTTACCCCCAGGCATCAATCCAAGGGCTAACATTTGATTATAGTACAAAATGGGATACTTATCTAGGCTTTGATAGAGCCCTATGGGCCGACGAAGTTGGAACATATTTCAGTGCCGTAACAACTGCGTCGTCTTCTGTAGTCGGCGGTACTTGGACAAACATTGCGGTATCTGACATTAGTGGAATTACTGTAGGGCAGTCAGTAAATGTGATCAGTACATCTACACCTATCTTCAGATCATCTATTGCTAAAGTGGTAGGTATCAATCCGATAACCAAGGTGATTACAGTTAACACTACTACGGTTAAAACAATACCCAACACTTCTACTATTGAATTCTGGAGTTATAGCGTTAATTCGGCCTTGCTAGATAGTGCCATCATTGGCGGCACATGGAACGCTGGAGTTGCAAACGGTGCCCTTGGAATAAATCCCGAAGATGTTATTATAGATGGAGATAGATTTATTAGTTCAGACAACAGCTATGCTCCTGAGGAGCTAGTTCCCGGGCACGTAGCCGAAAGCCTAGGCATTAATGTTTATACAAAAAATCCAGAGGGTGCACCGGTAGTTTTATCATCTTCATTCTTTATAGATTCTAACTCTACTGCTACTCGCATAATGAGTATTGTTCCTCCTAGTTATGCCAGTGTAATGGTCAGTTATGCCAATACAATTTTTTCATATAATACAAATACTAATTTTACAACCAGTACTCAATATGCAATTAACTGGACTACAAATGAATTAATAATACCACCTCAAGGCAGTTCTGGATTAGTGAGATACACAGTGATCAGCATCGGTGGCGGCCGCCCAGATACCGAAGCAGGAGTTATTGATTCTGCTACAATTATACCTCCGACTAGTTCTGCACAGGTACAAAGTTTAGCTGGCATTGACTCAGTTCGATCAGCATATGTCACAGTCAACGGACAAAGTATTCCTGCGGTAAGTACCTCAACTGAATACGGTTACATACTAACCTATGCCGATGACGACAATCGCAGAGCGGTTGCTAATGTTTATAATCTGTCAACCGCCACAGGTCCTAATGTGGTAACAGCTTGGTTCTTTGGGTTTGGGCACAAGTACTTTAATGAAATCCATGAGCAAATAATCAATGTAGATGCTCGTGCTCCTGTAGGTACATACACTGAGATTCCTTATGCTTTAGAGAACCCTCCGGGGGAAGTTGAACCATTTGTGGCCAATGCAATAGTTGAATTTTATAATACTTCCACAGGCGGACGAAGCATGCTGACACCGCCTCATATAGATTATTATAAGGTAGAAGATCCAGCAGATAATTCTTATGCAATTAACAATGTGACCAGCACTGGCGCATTGAAAAATTTTGATCTAGCCAGAGTTAGAACATATATTAACGGGTCTGAATTAAAACGAGGATTTGATTTTACTGTAGGACTTCTTGACGGAGTTTATCAAGTTACTATTAACTCGGCGCTGTTAAGTAGGGGAGATGTAATTGCAATACTAGGAAAACCAGGAAGTACTGCTGATTTTCCTGAACAAGATTATCATTATGATATTGTGGGATCAAATTTATTATTATGTGCTCCTGTTACTAATTTTGGTTATTACGGTTGGAATACCAACTGGTCTGGTGAAATAAAAGTTATTACCTATAATAATCAAGACGACATGTTGATCAGGACAGAAGTGTTCAACGGTAACCCAAGTCGACGATATAAAATTAGTAGACCTGTATTGGATGAAAATTATATCTGGATCACAGTTAATGGTATACCTCTGGTCAATTTTGTTGACTTTGAAATATTAGAAGATCAGGTCACTGTACAGGTAAGCGATTGGTTTAATTTCAAACCCGTTGACAAAGTTGTTATCATAACATTCAGCAGTGAAAAATTATCATCGACTATACTGGGACACAGAATATTCAATGATCTGTTTAATAGGACTCACTTCAAACGATTGAGTAAACAGAATACTACCTACTTAACAAAACCGTTAACTTTTACTGATACAGAAATTTTTGTAGCAGACTTGACAGTGCTTGCTAGACCTTCAGTGGAAGCAAATATTCCTGGGGTTGTAATAATTGACGGCGAAAGAATTGAATTCTTTAAAACAGAAACTAGACCTGTAGAAACTCAAACATTAGTAACCGCAACAACAATTATTGGTCTAACAAGATTTGGAGAAAACGTACTCGCTATTGATACCGGCACTAACTATTTGATTAATCCGGGAGATTTTGTAACAATACAGGGAATACCTTTAGAGACTACAGTTATTTCTACAGTATCAAACAGGGTAACCTTGAACAATACTGCGTCGATAGCTTTGACTACAGGAACTGAAGTAACCTTTATCAGAAAAACTTACAGTACAGATCATGTCTTAGCGCAGTTAAGAAGAAGTACATTAGGAACAGCGCCAAGTTTTTATAGCCAAGAAAATACAAAAGTTATCGATCAAAGCATTGAGCAAACAGTGCCGTTTGATGAAAGCATTCTAGTGCAAAATACCTTAACAGGCATCAGTACCGCCTATACTGTTTATAAAAATAATCATATATCTAAATTCTATACAGATTCTGTAAACACCGGATCATTTAACAACAATGGTATAATATTGTCTACGGCTAGTTACATAAACTCTGCTGATCAAATATCTGTATATTATGGAGGTAGATTGCTGAATAAATTAGGAACGTATCATCAAGATATTAATATTTCTTATGATAGTCCTATCATTAATACTGTTAATTTTACTACATCTACTGAAACATTACCGTACACAACAATTATTGGCACCGCATATGTAACCACACTAACCAATCAGGTCTGGGTCTATACGCAATCTAATAAGCTAAATGCAGTTAACGGTTATGAGTATCGAGGGTTAATGTATCGCCCTCCAGAATTTTCAGTAGTGGCTAATGAATTTAAGCAAGAAATTTCGTTAAATATTCCGGAAGGGGTACAGCCAGGAGTAAGATTAACAATGGTTAAACGTCAGTTTGCCGGTTATGATGTTTGGAATGATGTGATAGTGCCGGGAGAATCAACTAAATCTCTAATGGACAGTACTACAGTTCCTGCAAGATTCTTACAAGCTCGTCCTGCTGAATTACCTGACAAGTATTATTATGGAGGTGATCCTGCATTGTTTGACGACAGCGGATTTGCTGTAACAGACGATCAAGGAAACACACTACAAGGATTTTAAAAATGGCAAATATTAATCAATTACCAATTATAACCACAGTTACTAATCAAACCTATTTCATGGTAGTCGATAATCGACTGGCCAAGCGACTTACGTTTGGACAAGTAGTTGATCAAATTATTACTACTTTTTCTAAAGGGCCAACTGGTCCTACAGGATCATCGGGATTATCAGGCAGTCCGGGAAACAACGGGGCGACTGGGCCAACTGGAGCAACTGGACCTTCTAGTACTGTAGCTGGACCACAAGGACCAACTGGCCCTAGCGGAGTTGGTTACGGTGGACCGACTGGTCCTACTGGAGTAACAGGACCGAGTGGTACAGGACCAACCGGAGCAACCGGTGCCGGCGCAACAGGACCAACTGGCCCAAGTGGCATAGGTCCAACCGGGCCTACGGGGGATGTCGGAGCAACTGGCCCTAGTGGAGGACCAATAGGTCCTACCGGAGTTACAGGACCGCAAGGCGAGCAGGGACCTACCGGACCGCAAGGCGAGCAGGGACCCCAAGGCGTTACAGGACCCCAAGGTGTATCGGGACCTCGAGGATTCCAGGGAGATTTAGGCCCTACAGGCCCGACAGGGTGGACCGGACCTACTGGACCTACTGGTAGTACTGGGCCTACAGGATGGACCGGACCACAGGGAGTTACAGGTCCGACGGGGTGGACTGGCCCGACAGGGTGGACTGGCCCGAGCGGACCTACTGGTGCAGGGCCAACTGGACCTACAGGACCGTTTAGTATACGAAGTGTGGCAGTTCCTGTTAGCTCGGCCAGTACAGGAACATTTGGGGATATTGCCTATGACAGCAACTTTGTGTATCTGTGTATCGCCACTGACACCTGGAAAAAGTTGTTTGCCAGTGCATTTTAATTAGCATAAATATCAACATGAAAACTGATAATACCATGAATAAACCAAACGAACAGGGCAATGTAAGAATACAAGGCCACATTAAAATATTTGATCCGCAATCTGGAAAAGTTTTTGTCGACAAGCGTAATGCTATTCATTATGAAAACTTTTCAGTAGCATTGGCACGCAGTATCAGTAATCAGGGATACGGTACTATTTCTGAAATGAGTTTTGGTAATGGCGGAACACGAGTCGATGAAACCGGTATTATCACATACCTAACTCCTAACACAGTTGGCATTAACTCTGATTTGTATAATACAACCTACACTAAGATTGTTGACCCTAAGCAACCATCTAGTTTAGATCCCGCTAGAAATTTTATGGAAGTTAGACATGTATTAGGCACAGCATATTCTGATGTTTTAGTTAGTTGTTTGTTAGACTTTGGCGAGCCTTCGGGACAAGCCGCATTCGATAATGCTACAAATTCAAGCGGAGAATTCGTATTTGATGAATTGGGACTACGTGCTTACAGTCCTGACGGTACAGGTCTAGGTGATTTATTAACTCACGTTATTTTCCATCCTGTACAGAAATCACTGAACAGGATGATTCAAATTGACTACACAGTAAGGATCCAAAGTCTTACAGGCGGAGTATAATCTATGAGCTATACCTTAAAATTTTCTGATCCGTCTAAAACTGATACTGTAATAGTCCCCGATTATGTTCCTGGGATCAACACAATAGATACCAGCCTAAGTCTTGTTGGTAAAGGGTATCCTGCATACGGACAAAAGTTTGCAGAAAATTTTTTATATCTTTTAGAAAATTTTTCTAGTCCAATACCTCCTCAAAATCCTATTGAAGGGCAGTTATGGTTTGACACTAGCGATCCTGCCCGCAAGGTGCTTCGAATCAATGATGGCACTGCCGGAGCAAACTGGCCCAGTGCTAACGGCATTTATCAGCAACCGTTAAATCCTCAATTGTATAACGGATCAAGTTTAAAAACTGGAGATATTTGGGTCGACACTACAGACAATCTTCTTAAGATTTACAGCGGCGCGGGAAGTTGGACTACGGTAGGTCCCTCTGTGTCCGGAGTACTAAAAACTGGATCTGAGCCAGTTGAACTAATTGATTCATCTGATAATGCCATACGCCGAGTTATTTTAAATTGGGCCGACGGATATGTTATATCGGTTATTTCTAGTGGAAATGAGTTTACTCCAACAACATATCCCTCTGGCATGGAAGGATTTACTACAATTGTTCCGGGTATAACACTTACTACAAAATCCGGACAACCTTGGAAACTACAAGGTGATGCATCTAATGCTTTAAAATTGGGAGGAGTAATTGCCGCAAATTACCTACAGAAAAACGATGCTACTTCAATAGGACAGATAATTACCGGTCGAGTAGTATTTGAGACTCCTAATGCAACTTCACCGGAAGGTCGAGATGGGCTTGTAGTGAGAGTCTCGGGATACCCTACCTCTGAATATGTACAATTTTATAAACAAAATGATGCGGCAGTCATTGCTAATAATAAGCAAGGCGGCCAGATAATATTTAAAACTAAAAGTCCTACTGATTCTAACATGGTAAACACTATGATAGTGTCTCGTAGAACAATAGCAATTAATACAACTACCTCTGCGTTGAGTCCCACGCTTGATGTTTATGGCGATGCTAGAATACTTAATACACTAACAGTAAACACCCTTGTAGCACAAACAATATCTGTTACCACTGGCAGTGTATTGATAGCATCTAACCTTATGGTTGCAGGCATAACAACTGCTACTGAGACATTACACCTAGGTACTAGTAGAGGAAACGGGACAGCTCTGATTGCCAATACTGCTTCTATGTACGATATTGGTACCGCCGCGGTTCCTTTTAGAAACACCTACTCCGATAATATTTACGCAACAAATATTTGGTCTGCAAACTATAATACTCCGGCAGGCACTTTAAGATTGTGGGCAGGATCGACAGCAACAAATAGTGTGCCTACAGGGTGGAAAGTTTGCAACGGAACTACTGCTACAACTGCTACGTATGTAAATCTATATAACGCAATTGGCTATACATATGGAAAATGGGGAACTGGGCAAGGATTATATCTTCCTAATCTTGCAACTTCTGCACCACTGCCTGCAGGAGATACTAGAGGTGCATCTACAGCAACTTATTACATAATTAAGACATAATATGGCCTATACAATTTTAAACACTGATGGTTCAACGCTGGTCTTACTAGCAGACGGTAAGATAGATCAATCTACTACTAGCCTTACTTTGATTGGTAAAAATTATAGCGGGTTTGGAGAGTACTATAATAATAATTTAATTAAATTATTGGCTAATTCTGCTAGTACTTCTGGCAGTCCTCCCCGTAGCCCACTGACAGGTCAATTGTGGTACGACACTACAGCTAGACGCCTAATGGTTTATGACAATTCTTTTAAATCAGTCAGCGGTGCAATAGTCAGCGCAACACAACCAGGTAACTTATCTACAGGTGACCTATGGTGGGATACAACTAACAACCAATTAAAATTATGGAGCGGCCTTAGTGCTCAAGTTATCGGACCTGCGTTTCCTAAAGATGTAGGTCTGAACGGTTGGGGTCTTCCTGTAATTAAAGTTCAAGATTCAAATAATAATTCTAAAAATATTACAGTTTTAAGGAACTACGGACAAACTTTAGGTTATATATCTAACGAACAATTTACAGTTAATACATCAACTAATTATACATATCTAACTTCGGGGACCACTACTGCTACTGTTAAAGGATTAACTATTCTGGGAGACATACAGTATACAGGAAAAATATCTAACAAGTACCTATCTATAGAAGTTGATTTTGCAACATTATATCCGACTAAATGGGATATGACCACAACCAATGAAACTGATCGGCAGGCTCAAAATTCTGCAATTTGTAATGTGTTAGACGCAATGTTCCCAATTAATCTTGGATCCACAAACATGCAAAATGCATATAGCGCCGGAACTTTAGAAGTTGGAGTTCCTATTTTTAGCCAGTGCAGAGTACTGTGTAGATCGTCATCCTTCCAAGGAACCGTTCCTCCAGGAAATACGATTCCTGGTAATCCGAGAATGTATCAGGTTAGATTATTTGAAGCAAGTCGATTAGGTGCAGTCGGTCGTTGGTATAGTAAATCTACATCAACTGGAGTATTAGGTTCAGGGCCAAACATCATTGCTCAGTTTACTGCTACTAACACAGTATTATAATTGGAAAGTATATTATGCCATATAACATAACAAAAAGTGATGGAACAATAATATTTCAACTGGCCGATGGTCTTGTTGACACTTCCCACGCTAGTATTAAATTTATTGGAAAAAATGTCAGTAATTATGGCGAAATACAAAACGACAATTTACTTTGGATGGTGGAACATTTTGCTAAAGATACGCCTCCTAGTAATTATCTAGATGGTCAACTATGGTTTGACGCTACAAATGGAGTTGCAAGATTAAAACTCCGTGCCAGTAGCCAATGGAGACAGCTACCTACTATTTCTGTAAATGCTACCCCGCCTTCGGATCAGACACCCGGAGACCTGTGGTGGGATACAACTAATAATCAGTTGTTTATGTGGACACCAACCGGGCATACGTTAGTTGGCCCAAATTATACTGCTCTTCGAGCAACTCGCTTAGACTCTGATAGAACTATTAATGGTAAAGTATTTAATGGTACTGAAAATATCGTTATTAGTTCAACCATTACAAATTATCTATCAACTGGTTCGTATATGTTAGGTGAATCTTTTAACGGGGCTGTACCTAGAACTTGGTCAGTTGATGTTGGAACAATTAATAGTGCAAGTCCATTTAAAGTAGTGGCCAGAGATAGTGCAGGCGATATCTGGTTTACAACAGGACACGGAACATCAACGCAGGCTAAGTATGCCGATCTGGCTGAAAAATATCTAGCAGATAAAGATTATCCTGCAGGCACAGTTATATCGGTCGGCGGGGAAAAAGAAGTCACTGCATCTTCTTGGGGGGATCGAGCAATTGGAGTTGTTAGTAGCAAACCAGGATACATGATGAACAGCGAATTAGAAGGTGGAACTTACATTGCTCTAAAGGGTCGAGTACCTGTTAAAGTGTCCGGAGTAATTCGTAAAAAACAGGGATTGATTGCGGCCAACGGCGGCAGAGCAACAGCAGGAGTTTATCATTCAAACGAAGTGTTTGCTATTGCGTTAGAAGATAGTGATGGTACTAAAGACACAATTGAAGCAATCATTCTATAAATATTTCAACAGAGTAAATTATGCCATATATTTTAAATAAAACTAACGGAGCAGTATTAGCTACTGTACAAGATGCTAGTGTAGATCTCACAACGAATTTAACTTTTGTTGGAAGAAACTATTCCGGATATGGCGAAATTGTAAACGAAAATCTTGTTAAGTTATTAGAAAATTTTTCATCAAATACTGCACCATCTAAACCTCTACAGGGGCAGTTATGGTTTGATAATACGCTTGATAACAGAAGATTAAATGTCTGTTACGATGGTAGAAATTTCAAAGGAATTGCATCAATTCGAGTGCAATCTAATACACCTGATTCTTCTGTCAAGGGAGACCTATGGTGGGATTCTACCAATAAACAATTAAGAGCTTTTGATGGTACTGAGTATTTGGTCATTGGCCCGACTACAAGTTCTGCCTCCAGATCCAAATGGGTGTTTGACGAAGAAATTGGTGTTAATGCTCCTACGAACACATCATATTCTGTTATTAAAGGATTAATAGGTTCTTCACCTATTATCACAATAGCTAGTTTAGGTTCTGCTCTAGACCCTGCTACTAGATTAGATCCAAAAACTACATCTGATCTTTATGATAATTTTAGAAATGGTATAAGAAAAGGTATCACCCTTGCAGGATGCGATGCAAATGGTAGTAGTACCTCTAGTGAATATTATTTTTGGGGAACAGCAGTTGAATCATTGCGAGCAATAACAGCTACTAATGTTACACTTACTTCTTCTTCAGCTGATGCTACATTTTATGTACCATTTGCATCCGGCGCAACTGGCAATCGATCTTTACAAACTGATGCAGGCATAACCTACAACCCATCTTCGAATGTGTTAACTACCACCGCCTCTGCCGCACGATATGCAGATTTAGCAGAACGATATGAGGCTGATGCAGTCTATGATGAAGGTACTGTTTTGGTGATCGGTGGAGAAAAAGAAGTCACTGTTACCACAACATTTGCCGATACAAGGGTAGCGGGTATAGTAAGTAAAAACCCAGCCTATATGATGAATTCTGAGGCAGGATCCGACGAAACTCACCCCTATATTGCCTTAAAAGGCCGTGTTCCTTGCAAAGTTCAAGGCTATATTAAGAAAGGTGATCTAATCGTTACTAGTAGCACACCCGGATATGGAGTTGCGGCTAATAGTGTATTTGGTGGGGCTATAATTGGAAAAGCCCTCGAATCGCAATCCGAAGGCTTTGGCGTTATTGAGGTATTAGTGGTTTAAACAGCCATAGGAGCCTTGATGGCTTCATGACTTTGATAGCCCACTAACTCGATATCTGTCATTTTAAAATCTGTAATAACCTCTATGGTTGGATTCAACTTTAAAGTTGCCAATGGTAGGGGTTTTCTTTTCAGTTGCTCTTTAACTTGATCAAAGTGATTATTGTAAATATGAGCATCACCGATTGTAACAATCAATTCTCCAACTTCTAAATCACAGACCTGAGCTATCATCTGTGTGAACAATGCGTAACTGGCAATGTTGAATGGCACTCCCAAAAACATATCTGCTGAACGTTGATACATTTGACAGCTTAACTTTCCATTACTAACATAGAACTGTGCCATCATATGACAGGGCGGCAATGCCATTAAATCAAGTTCTCCTGGATTCCATGCAGTAATAATATGTCTGCGACTATTAGGATCTTTCTTAATACCGTTAATCAAATCAGTCAATTGATCGATATGTTTGAGTCCCATGCGATTAGCACCGAACACAGGAGCTCTCCAGGTGCGCCATTGTACACCGTATACTCTGCCTAGGTCTCCTTTAAATTTGGATCTAGGTTTCCAGTACTCAGCAGTGGCATTGTCAGACCAAATAGTTTTCTTATCGGAGTTTGGATCTTGGTATAGTATTTCTTTTAGTTTGCGTTCATCGCCACTGCCTGTGATAAACCAAAGTAGTTCACTGACCATTGCCCGCCAAGCTAATTTTTTAGTAGTGATTGCTGGAAAACCCAAAGCCAAATTAAAACGCATCTGTAGACCAAAGATACTGCGAGTGCCGGTACCTGTTCGATCGGACCGATCCTCGCCGTTATCTAAAATGTCTCGTAATGCGTTTAAGTATACCTGCTCTGGATGCATCATTCAGTTTCTACTACCACAGATGCTTTCTTTTTGCTCTTAGGAGGATCTACTTCGTCGGCCTTCTTTCGCAACTGTTGTGCCTGTTTGAACAATGCATCTGCACGAGAGCGTAGTTCTATAGGGCTAAGATTATCTGTAGATTCTTCCTTGATTGGCTCAACTGGTTTTACAGTCTTAGGATTTGGAGTGATCCCATTAGTAAGGGCTAATTCGTCAAGACTAACACCTTTTTGTTCTGCAATGATTTGATTAAGCTGATCCAAACTAACTTGAGCCTGCGGACTAGGAGTCATCATCACTCCATCAGTTGGCACCTTTTTAAGGTGACCACGTTCATGGAACCATGCCAACATGTTGCTACCGTCTGGAAACGATTTGATGGCCAATACTTCTGCTAGTTCATTAGCTTGTTGACCTTCTGGATCTTGTATCACGCTCATCAAAGAATCGTGATATGAAGGACCCAAATTACTAGTACCAATAACCAATGCGTGGTATGCATCGCCTGGAAGAGTGCGATATGCCACGATAACTTTGGCACCATTGTTCTTCATTTTTCCTACATGCTTCATGTTGGTCTCCTATTAGGCTGTTGGTGTTTCAGATTGATCTTGTGTCTGAGGAGTAACTACTTCTAAAAACTTATTCAAACGATCAAACACTGATCCCACGGCCTGCATTTCTGCGGCAGGGAATGCACCACGGCGAGCGGCAGTATCAATGATAGCACGTAGATTTTGCAAATCTGTAATTGTAAGCTCAGGTTGAGCTTGTGGAGCAGGAGCTTCACCCCCCACTCCGTTGGCGGTTGTTACTTGTGCGGTTTCTTGGTTTTCCATTTTAAAAAATTTCCTTTTTTGTTTTATGTATATGAGGACAACCTAATGTCATTATCAAAATTTCTTTCGGATCCTCTATACCTATTTCTATCACCTCAACCATTTTATTACTTTGGTCTACGGTGTACTGCTTTTTAATTGCGTACCTGCTATTTAAGTTGTAGTTAATCCATTGATCGAGAAGTTTGAGATCGACCGCTGAACTAACTGCAATTTTGGTAAAATGTTCGGGGATAAAATTTAGTTTCCTAAGATTTAGTACACCGAGTGGATTTACTTCTCCTCGACTTAATGACATTAAGCACCTACTTTATTTATAGTGTGCTGTCTGGCCGAACGGGGCAATTATGGTATCGTTCCCGTGGATAATAAACAGGCTTTCACAGTAGTTTTCATCGCCCCAGCTACCACACGGATACCCATCAGTAAACATAATGAAACGTTTTGGCTCAATGCCTTCATTTTTCATAAACTCGTAGTTTACGTCAAAGTCAGTTCCGCCGCCGCCTTGGCATTTGTATGACATAATTTCATCGGCTGTGTCGCCTGTAAAACGTTGGTATCCGTAAACCTCTGTGTCAAATGTCCATAAGTCTAGTTTAAAGTCTTGATACTCATCCATGATACCTTTAACTTCTGACAAGAAGTCCATAGCCATTTTGTCACTGATAGACCCACTCATGTCAATTGCCACAGATACATCAATAGTTTCTTCGTTCATCATGCCTGGCAGTACTGCTCCGCAATGCTGACTCTTGCGGTTAGGACGACTAAAACTAAAGTTGCTTTTAAGAATACTTTGGATATTCATGCGCAACATCTGACGCCAATCCATTTTCGGCTCGGTAAAACTTTGGATTATACGTGCAACCCCTGCAGGCACCCTGCCCGCACCTGCGGCCTGAGAAGCCGCTACCATTGCTTCTTTGATCTCATCTCGGATTTGTTTCTTTTCTTCAGCAGTTAGTTTAGGGCGACCTTTACCTTTACCTTCTTGGTCTCCGTCCTCGCCATCGGCACCGTCTTCGCCTTCACCGTCAAGGTGTTCGTCGAGAAGTTCTCCGAGGTCGCTAATATTAATCTTGACAGCTTTCTTTTCGAGCTCTTCGTAGATTTCTTCGTATGATTTGCCACGGTACTTGTCGTCTTGGAAAATTTTAATCCAATCTGGCACTTCACCAATGCGTTCATCTTTAAGGATTTGATTGGCCGCGTAGTCAGCCGCAATATTTGACAGAACTGGATCTCGATGATCTCGACGCCCCATGTGATCAAATACGTTGTGAAGGACCTCGTGAGCAAATCCAAACTCGGCTTCTTTTGGAGTCAGTTTGTTTACAAAGTCGTTGCTGTAATAAAAGTGGCGACCATCTGTGGCCAGTGTACTACACCAATCCGTTGCATCTACAAGTTTTAGGCGTGTTGCCAAATTACCAAAAAACGGATGACGAAGCAACAGGCCAATCCGAGCAGTAATAAGTTTTTCTACAATTTTATTTTTTTCTGATTCAGTGAAATTCTTTTTCTGAATCTTAGTACCTTTGGTAGCAGTAGTTGATTTAGATGACATATGTGCTCCTGTTTAACTGTATGTATACTATTATACAGCCAATATAAAAAAAATGCAAGTAAAAAAGGCCCTTTCGGGCCTTTTTATTCCATTGCTTGGATAATGAACTTGCCGTACTTTGTATGGAAGCGATCAAAGTTATTCAACTTAGATGCATCAAAAGGCAGTTGATAATTTGTTAGAGCCACTTTGGCGCCCATAACAACCAACTCAGTTGGGAAATTATCCATCATAAAACCAAAGAAATTATCTGCTTGGGAATCCCAATTTTTAACCTTCTTCTCATGTGCAGTTTGGAGTTCGTAGCACATAGACACTGTCAGCGAGTACATGGCGGAAATCTCTTTGATATTGCAGGTTGTAACACGGCCTGCCAAAATATCTTCTGGCTTAGGCATCTGTTTAGCAACTTTGCGGTGTGCCATGAACTTAACTGCCAGACCTTCACCAATAGCACCTGCAACCAAATCAGTCAAGGTACCTTCGTCTAGGTCGTCATCGATGAGCAAGTCTGATACAAAAGACCAGCTACGTGGTGTAGCAAAGGCACGGCTTGAACTTTTCGGATCAAAGTCGTACAGGTCTTGTTTGGCAAAACCAACATAACCTACAACTTGATCGTGGACTTTATTTTTAACAGCCCATTCCAGCCAATCTTCGTAATCGCTCTTCAATTCCAAGTGAACAAAACGGTTTGCCAACGGAGCAGGCATGCGATAAGTAACGCCCTTGTCAGTTTCACGGTTACCAGCCGCAACGATTGAAACACCTTTTGGAAGGATGTAAGTACCAACACGGCGGTTAAGCACCAATTGGAAGGCCGCGGCCTGCGTAGCAGGAGCCGCACTGTTCAACTCATCCAAGAACAGGATAGCGGTAGACTCTGGATCTGTGGGCAATTCTGCAGGAGGAGCCCAAGTCATTGTGTTCTCAGTGCTATTGTAATATGGAATACCTTTGATGTCGGTAGGTTCCCACAAGCTCAAACGAACATCAATAACTTCACGAGCTTGTTCATCGCCGATCTGCTTAACGATATCGGACTTACCAATACCTGGAGGGCCCCACATGAATACAGGACGCTGAATTTTGATGCACTTGCGAATGCTTCGCTTGGCTTCATTCGGAGTAACTGAACGATTGGAACTAATTTTTTCAGCCATTTTAATCTTTCTCAAATAGTGTTGATAAAATATTGACTGCCTTATGCATCAATATGTATATATTGTACACTAGACCGCTGGCTATGTCAAGAACTTTTTAGATTTTCTGCTTTTGCGTGGGCAAATTTTTTTATGTTGCCGGAAAACAACACCAGCTGTACAGCCATTTTTTCTCCGAACACAAAGATTTCTTTTTTGGTCAAAAACCACGGGCAATCGATAAAGTTATCTAACCAAATAATTTCTTGATTATTATATTCCGCAATGGGATCAAACTTAACACGATGTACCTTTATGTCGGCTGACACCAGGCTATTGTAACCTTCTTCAGTTAGTCTAAGGCCGCCCTTTTCTTTAAGTCTAGGATTTTTCCACCAAACTTGTTTGAGTTTCCTTATTGACTTTTCGGAAACATCTAGCCCAATTTGTTCTGCTACGTATTTGGTAATTTTAATTTTTTGGTTCATCAACTATCTTTTCACCGGTAGTTAACTTATAAACATCAAAATCTTCTGTATTGAATAACTTGTTTAACTTTTCGGCTAGATTAAATGCATGTCCGCTATTAGAAAAACTAACTTTTTTATATTTTGGGCCCAATTGATGTCCGACCAAACTAGAGGTTTTAAGATTAATTGGTTTGGCCTGATAGAATACGGCCCAGATAGCTTCTGCTTCTAAGACTTGTTCTGTTTTATAGGTCTTTTTATTGGCAACCTCTAACAGTACATTTGGTTTTGGCCTGCTCATATATACACATATCTCCAAAAAGTGTGTATATATTTATACTATCAGACTAAAATTTTCCACCGTCCATACTGATTGTCACTGTTTCCGGCGTCTTTTCTGCGGAAATTTGATCTAATTCACCAGTTAATCTAGTCATAACCACTGCAAGACTATTCTGTAGGTCAGTGGCTTCTTTAATTGATAGAGTTAAATTTTTTTGATTAGATTTAATAGCAATTCTGGCTCTATCTAAAAAATCTTCTATGGGTAATGTGTTTAATTGTTTCATGATTTGTTCACAATATTTAATGTAGATTTCATTTCCGATTCGGTTTTGAAAGGCCCTTGAAAAGGATATCTCTCTAGTGTAATTAGCTTAGGGCAAAAACTCTTAACCCAGCCTTTTCTAAATTTAATTACATAGTATCCTGCACAATATTGACTCTTACTTTTATCGCTTTTGGCAAACAACGGTAATTTTTTCTTTACATTGTACATGGGATCGTAGGGCTTACTGCTACACGGAAAATCATATATGGCATAATTTTTGTTTTCTACCTGTTCAGATTTTACTTTTTTGATTTTTTCTTCAAAAACAGCCACTCCAAATTGAGCTGAAATTTCCGTCAGGTCGTTAAAATTAATTTGTTTACCATTTCTTAAAAAAGCATAACCTTTTTTAATTTTGCTTATTGATCCAATTTTATTTCTACCGTCTTGTACTAGCCATTCTTTATTTGGAACAAGCACCTTTGCTGTTGAATTCATTTTATATACCTTGCGTTGAGTGGTTCAACGTAGCTGGTTACTTGCTCGCTGACTTTTTGTAGATCAAATTCTGCACAGAATTTTAGTAACCTAATACCTACCTGTGGAATATTTTTATCTGCGGTAGTGGCAGTTTGAATAGTATCTTTAATTAAATCTTTGATGTTAACAGGTTGTGCAGTAAGGTCACACAATACCACATTACGATTATAGTCGTCTAACACACGATGTTCGATACCTTCGTGGTCGGACCAACGCTGGAGCATGAGATTGTTCCAAGAATATCCTTTGCTGGCTCGATCGGAAAACGCATCACGGAGACCAACTTTATTCTTTGTGCCTTTCTCACGTACTCCCGGATAAGCAGAGAAGATGTTGTCGGAGGTGTCGCCACGCATACACTTCTCAAAGAGTAACCATGCAGGGTCCGGAGCGCCTTTTGTTTCGCCAGTTTTTTTATCCTTAACAGGCTTACCCTTATCATCAAAGTATCCCTCATGAGTGGTCGTAATCTGCATTACACCATTATATTGCTTGACATTGGGTGCAATCAATTGTGCAAAATCGCCGTCTGTACTAATGATCACATGCGTGTCTTCTGGATGATTCTGGATCCACCCTGCAATAAGATCATCAGCTTCTAGTTGAGGGTTATGTAGTACAGTACAATTGGTCTTGTTAATAATAAAATCTTTGAACTGATCAAACGTTTCCCAAAATACTTTTTCTTCTTCAGCTTCTTTGGGACTATGTGCGGCTCGAGCATCTGTACGTTGACGTTTATATGGAGCATAATAATCCTTGCGCCAGCTACGCCCCTCGAGACAGAAGATGACATGATCGCCTTGGAAATCTTTCCAAGCCTTGCGGACACTGCCCAGCACAGTATGAATGCTCATACCTACTTTGTCTTCCAAGCTACCTCGAATAGCATGTCGAGCACGAAAAAATGTATTAGCAGTATCGACCAGAATATAAGTTTTACTCATTAATAAACCTCAGTTTTGCCATCGTCACGTAATGCTCTGTTAACATAGCCCGATCCCCGTCGGCTCATATCAATTCCTTCCTCGGCTCCAACATTGCGACACAATTCGCTGAACCATTGATCTACAATTTCTTCTTCGCTGTCGCCTGTAAATCCATTAGATTTTAATTGCATCACAAAGTACTCGTTCCAGTCAAGTTCAAAAAATCCGTTACGAATATTGTCTTTATTAACATGAGTATCTAGTACCGCAACCCACGGTTCTTTTCTTTCTGTAGCCAATTGTTTAGGACTTAACTTGGCAATGCGTTCAGCCTCTGTATCAGGTTTATTTTGGTCAATGCCAAATATTTTTTTAATAAATTTATTCATTATACTTTCTTCTTTTTTGTAAATGGTGATACGTTCTGGAATTGGCATTCAAGTACCCCATTCATTTTTAAACAACGGCACCTGTAGCCTATCACTATAACGTAAACCTGCGTTCATTGCCATGATAGCCACTGCCTTATTATTCAGTGCGTAAACACTTTCCACGCCGCCTACCGGCATCAAATAAACATGCCCTTTGAATCCTGCCGCACGATATTCTTTAGTTGCACGGTGGGCATCTTCAAAGTCTTGTTCTGTGGCAATGACAAATTTCAAATATGCAGTACCATAATTTTCGTAATCGCAGACTACTTCGGGCTTAATGGCATCAGCCCAAGGCTCGCCACTACATGGAAGTTTAGCACTGATACTGAATGTAATTTCATGATCTTTGGCACAACCCAATGCGGGCTGTTGCCATGCTGTTAAGAAATCTTTAAAACCTTTAGTCAATCTCATCGTACCATTAGTTTCGAATGTAATTTCTTTTAACCCACGCATCTTGGGATGTGATAGCAAGTCGGGGTATTGACGTTGCCAACCTAATAACGGTTCACCTCCTGTAATCACAAGATGTTCGTCTCGCCATTCATTATGCGGAAGCATTTCCATAATACGTTCTACAATAGCATCTGTAGTCAGCAACGGACTTAGATCTTTGAAAGCAGGATGCCAACTAGCATAACTGTCACAACCAGTTGATACTAGCGGTAGTTCCTCATATTTTTTAAATTGTTCAGGGTTCCTAGCAATATGTGCGGCTTCTATACTAAACGTGCCTCTTGGCATGCCAAAGCCTTGACAGGTAAAATTACAACCGAAGGTGCGTAAAAACACGCTGGGTACCCCCATGTAGCGTCCTTCACCTTGTATGCTGTAAAATAATTCTGCTATTTTTATTTTGCTCATAGTATTCCTTTAGATAGTACTAGTGTACAATAAATATTTAGGCAAGTCAACCTAAATATGAATAATTTAAAAACCAAAATAAACTGGAACATACACGATTATTGCAAATCAGAATGCAGTTATTGTCCGGTCCACCTAAGAGGGGGTACATTGCCTCCGGAAACTAAAGATTATTTAAGAGTAGCTAATCTTATCATTGACGCCTATAGGAATATGGGTAGATCTATCGATTGGAATTTTAACGGAGGAGAACCGCTAGATATGGATGATATAGTCACACTACTCAAACTATGCAGGACCAATGGTGACAGTATGGAATTGACCACTAATGGTGGAAAACTTTGGATGGATTGGTGGGCCATTGAACCGTATGTTGACAAATTAAATCTTACATATCATTACTGGCAAAATCCTGCACTTATAAAATATATTGTTGATACTTTTCAAAAAAATAAAAAACCGTTTCATGTATCTGTTCCGATTAGGCCCGATCATTTTGAAGAAGATATGAAACGTGCAACCGATGCTGAAGAAACATTGAATATTAATGTAGGCAAGGCAGTTCTTTATAAAAATGCTGATCGTGCAGGAGGCATGTTCAAATATACCAACGATCAATTAATGATCATGTCCGGCATCAAACCAAAACCTCCTGTTCCAAAACCAGTGATTGAGCCACCTCCACCTCCACCTCCATTATTACAAGAAAAAATTGAATTTGAGATTAAAACTTGGGATCAACGCTACACAGATATATACGATAGAAACCCTAGTTACACAGGTAAAATGTGTAATGTAGGAGTTGAGTATCTTATCATAAGCCACCAAGGATGGGTATCGGGTAGTGAATGTAACAATCAACCTTTAGGCAATATATGGCACGATGGGTGGGCACCGCCACAGGGCCCTCAACAGTGTTCAATGAAGGCCTGTATATATCCTAACGATCAAAAAATTACCAAATTTTAAAATTTGGAATAATTTCCCTTGCCGGGTATTGTATTTCTAACTCCGCCTGTTGGATCATCAACATCACCTTTTCTGCGGGGAATAAGATGGATGTGTGGCCAGTTGACAGTTTGTCCTGCGGCCTCTCCGTAATTCATGCCAATATTAAATCCGTCCCATTCTCCGGACTCGACTTTGTCTTGCCCGTACCTAACAGCGTCATCAAACGCATTGGTTAAAATTCCAACAGTATTATATTTGGGGACAAATAGTAGATGTCCTGGGGTGCAGGGATATTTGTCTCTATACACAGCCACATGAAAATCTTCTCGTTCTACATCGGTCCAAGGGGCACTGCTATCTTCGATATAATCAGGACCTTCAAAAATTTTAGACATTTATATTTCCTTTAATGTGTGTCTAATCAAGAATGGGTGTAAACCTTTGCAAGAAACTTTCTAAATAGCAACTGTATTCTCTAGGATCTGCATCGGTATTTTCTTTAATGTAATGTACCCATGTATGGTCAGTTAATTCGACTGTGTTTAACACACGAAATGTATCTCGATTATTACCTGCCCATCTGCTTCCGTCTTTAGGTGTGTTCTTCATAAATTTTTGACCATTTCTTTAGTTTTTCAATTTTTGCTAATTTAGCAACACGAAGTTTGTCTAAATCGATTACTTCCATACTACATAGGATATCAATCATAGCCAGCATATCTCCTAATTCTTCTTCGAGGTGTTCTCGATTTGTTTTTGGTTTTCCCGGCTTAAAATTGTCTATTCCAAAGCGACTAATCTTACTCACTGCTTGAATTACTTCTGCACATTCTTCTTGCAGAATATCCATCACTTCTTTTTCTTTACTGTTCATTTTGCTTTTTCTACAAGATACTGCTCGTTGTGAATCCATTTATTTTTAACAAGGAACCCCCATTCTCTCTTTTGTGGACCGGGCATAAACAAAGTCCAAGGTGTTATCCCTTCGACTAGTTCAATACGGTGATAACTATTAGCACCACAAATCCTAAAATGACCAGGACCACGCCAGTGACAAATCTCACCAATTTTTTTGCCAGCATGGTCAAAAACTGGAACCCATTCATTATAACCGCCTTTGAGAATTAATGTAGCATAGGGCCATGGATGATCGTGAACATCATCCGGATCACCTTTTAAGAATTTATGCAAGAAAACATTGAATGGAAAACTCTTACGATCTTTTAAAAAAATATAATATCTTTCCAAATATGGGTCGTTGCTTTGACGATCCATAATAATCCTTTTACGACCTATACGCTCTAGGAAATTTAAAAATTTATTCATATTAAAATAGTTTGTTAATTGACAATCCGACAACTTTATCTGTAACACCCTCTTGACCTTTGTAGTTATTTCGATATTCGATAAAGGTCATTACCTTGGTAGTTTTACGGTCATCGATTTTATAGTAGACACCAGTTCGACGTTCGAGGACATCTGCGGCCAAATTAGCAGTACTATTTTGAACAATATTAAAATCGTTGTCTAATCCAACAGGTGCTGTAATGTTTGCCTTTGCAGAATAAACACTGACCGGTTGGTACATCATAACTCCAATACTGTCATTTTTAGATAGTTTCTTTTCTACTCCTGCAGACCAGGAATAACTCAGTATCGGGCCAATATTATTAATGTTGGCACTATGAGCTTTGGTATTGGTTACTCCATGGCTAATATTGGCATGAACTTTGTAATCATCCGCAAAGGATTTTTCTACCCCTAGCCCTAAAAATTGAGTTACACTAGCTGAGTTGTCGCCGCCGCCTTCGAACCCATTTACTGCATTGCCTAACCAAGTGGCCTTTTCGGCAAATGCGCCTCCACTAATTCGAATGTCTGCCCACTCAAATTTTGCAGTATATCCGATCTCCATCATAAGAGGAGTTATGTTTTTTGCTTCGGGGCTGTTGTCTACATACATGTGGAAATCAATGTTATCAATCTTGGTTCCGGCATGTGTATTGTAATTGTTAAATTGACTATAATTATTTTTAGTAGCATATGGCATCATTGCCTGCATTACATTAAATTCTCGAGAGGACTGTGAAACTGCGGTTAAACTTTTGCTCTTGATATAAAAATCTCGTTGGAAGTCGTCGAGTACCACAATATTACTAATTTTACCGGTACTGGCGCTACCATTGGTTATCAGCAATGGCTGTGCGGCAGTAACAACAGCACCGCTTAGTCTTCCGGTTGTGGGTATACCGAGTGTTCCAACTGGCTGGGTAGCTTTGTCAAGATCAAGAAGCCCTTGCCCGTCTACATATTTGTTGTAGTTAGGAATATTTTTATTGGCGGTTTGAAACAATAATTGTGCAATGTTAGCACCAGTCATTTGTGGCCACATCTGATGAATAATAGCCACTGATCCGCTAATTGCCGGTGCCGACATTGAGGTACCAGTCATTGTGGCCACACCCGTTTTATTGTAGGTAGTCGGCACTGTGGAGGTAATTCCTGTGCCCGGTGCTAATAGATAAAATTGCCAAGTTTGATATTTGTCTTGGCAGATGTTATTAGCAACAACTTGACAAAGAGTAGCCGCACCGTTACTGCCCGGACCTAAATTGTTAACACCGTTCCAGTTACCTGCAATGATAACACGCCCGCCTAGTATTAGGTTGCCTTTGCTGTCTGTAGCAGTGGCCAATTGCCCGAGGCCGCCAGACCATGCTGTGCTGTCGTTGCCTGCGGCCACTACCAACACCATGTTACCAGGCATGGCGTTAGCCCATTGCTGGGCATTTAATCCGCCTGTTGTTACTCCTGAATTTGTAAAGGATGTACTATATACACCTGGGGCAATTAATTTAGCCTGTAGGCTAGCTTGAGATAAGGTAAAATTTGAAGAAAGATTTGCTACATCGGCGCCATTTGCACTGGCCCATTGGACACCTGAAAGAGCTGTGTTAGAAAGTACAATTCCATTAGTGGTAATTTTGCCAATAAGTAGGCCTGCATCAAATGCCACACCCTCAACACCAATACTATTACGTGCCGCGGCCGCAATGCCTGCCACATGAGTACCGTGACCTACACTATCATTGATGGTTCCGCTACTTGTAAAATCTTTTGAAAGTTTAATCCTATTTGAAAATTCTATGTTACTGGGATCAAGTCCGGAATCGAGGATTGCTATGGTACTGCCTTTTCCTGTGTATCCGCGGCTCCATGCTGTACTAGAATTAATAATTTTGTGATTACCACTTTTATAATATTCGGAAGTTTCCCAAATTGCAGTAGATACATTTTGTGCATGAGAATTTCCGACCATTAGTGCAATACTGGTCACCAAAATTTTGAGTTTCATAAAAACCTTTCAGGATTTAAGTTTAGATAACAATATTGTACTATCAAAAAACCCTTTAGTCAAGTCTTGGGTTTGTTTGTAAAGTTGCGGTAATCTTTTTTCATAGAAGGTCATATGATCTATGATTGTCTTACATACGAATGGTCTATAAATTTGATACTTTTCAAAACTTTCAGTCCATTCGCTAGGATATTTAAATGTATCATAATACATTTCGGTATAACTAAGTCTATCTGGCACCATTGGGATAGCATCTACAATCGCACCTTCATAACAACTAATACCCAAAGTTTCTTGTAAATTAGCACTGAATACTAATTTGGCCTCGCCTAACAAATTATGATATTCATTTTTGGTTAGTTGCTGATCCTGACATACAACAAACTCATATTGCGGTAAGTGTTCTTTTAAGTCACGGAAAATCTCAACCTGTTTCTCTGGCGCTATGCGATGAGGGAACAAGATAAGATCACGTTTCTTCATGCCCTTATACATAGTCAGAGTATTTTCCATATACTCCATAGGCCAGCCTGTGCGTACAAATCTAGAGTCCTTGCCATTAATGATTTCATTTAAGTGTTCACTAAACCAAGGATTCTCTGTAGGATAATCGTTTAACAGATTAGCATAAAACATTTCAATATGAAAGTTTGTAGCAAAATAATTATGATCAAACGCATGAAAGAAACTTTTTTCTGCATGTCTAACCCACGGCTTGTTGCCAACAAGACGACCTAAGAAATCTTGAGGATCATAACTGCCAGCATGCCATAGGCCGTGTGTAACTACTGGAATATTCAGTAGTTCACTCATGTATTTTAAATTGACGATACCAGGGTGCCAAGCATCAGTAAATATAAAATGATCACCTGCATGAACGGCTCCGTCGCAAAATAGCCGACCCATCTGCTCAATCTGCCGAGCCTTGTAGATGTTTGTGCCGCCAAAATTAAGAAAAGCCCCAGGGGTAGTAGCACTAGGAATATCTGTGGGACCAGAGATAATTTGAACATTGTGTCCTGCCTTTCGTAAGAGATTAGGCACATGGGTCTTCCATTGACCCGTGTACCTAGTTTCTACGCTTTCTAAATCAACGAGAAAAACGTTCATCTTTGCGGCCTTTGTAGGGCTCACGAACACGAGTCGGTTCTGGTCGACCTTCTTTCTCTCGACGAGACTTTCGTTCGAGATACTCTTGCTCTCGTTGGAACTGTCGATATGAGTCAGACCTATACAAATCTTTTGGGTCAAATTTGAGTAGGTTGAGGCGACAGTGGTCGAGCCACTTGTCAAGATCTTCAAAGATCCTTTCTACCTCTGGCTTCAAACGAAGAGTTTTTTGAATGTATTGTGGCTGTGCCATTTTAAGATTCCATATAAGAAATATGATTAATAAATGTGAGAGTGGCTCCATTCTCGCCATCCTCACTCACTTCAATCTCAGTCCTACGACCGGGATATCTTGCTTTGATGATGTCGTTTAAATCACGAGCAATCATCTCACAGGATTTGTGGTTAAGCTCTAATGTGCCATCGCTATAGCACTTTTCAAGCCAACGCTTAAACTGGATAAATTCAATATCACGGTCATCTTGAAAGACCCGGATAGCAACACGGAAGTGGAAAATATGTCGATGTGGAGTTCCAAGGAAACTAACATCGTATTCATCTCCTGTGGCTAGCTTAGGATCAGTTGCCGCGGCAGGATACATGTGAATACCTTCTTTACGGAAGGTTACCCAAATCATTGATAGATCAGTATTCATTCTTCGGATTTTTTAGAAGTTTTAACAGTTTTGGTGATTTTAGTTGCAGGAGTTTTTTCTTTCTCTGGAACATTGTCTTTAATCATATTCATGATTTCCCACAATTTCCAATCGATACTTTCCAGCAGTTTAAACAACCGTTCTTCGGTAGGAGTTGTAGGAGTGCTTTTGGTTACTTTTGCATTGATCATTTGATTACCTCGTCATTTTTGTATTGATTCCAGTCTGTGAACTTACTACGATCCATTAGAGTATGCAGACTGTGAGACCATACACCTGGATTAGTTGCTTTAAAATCTTTATCGTCAATTTTAATCATTGTGTTGTAATTCCACAATTTAATATACGGAAGTGGAATTCGAATTTGAGGAATAAAATTATTAGACTCATTTAGTCCGTTTTCTAGAAATTCTTCTGCAATAATAATTGGAATATCAAGGCTACACAAATAGCCTTTCTCCAAAAAGAATTCAATCATAGATTCCCAACTTTTCCATTCGTCGTAGTTTGTAGGATTAAAACTATGATTAGCACCAAAGAAAATATGCTCACACCCATTTAAGTTTAGAGCAATTTCTTCAGCTGGATGGACTCCTGTAACAAACAATGTTTTCATTCCAAATGCAGGAGTATGCTCGACTTCTGTACCAATAAAAAATTGTACATCAGTTATTTCGCCAGTTGTATAATCGCGTTTCATAAATTAGTATAAACTATGTTCGTTACAATGTCAAGAGATATTTTCTTCCAAACTACGCAACATGTCGTCATCTGGATTGGCAAGATCGATCTCGTCAGCTCTGGTAACTGTTTCGATATCAAATAGGCTATTGAATGTATTTTGAGCAGGACCGCCTTGTAAGCGAGCGCCTTCCAAACTGCGTAGGAAAGGTCCAGCTTGTTCAATCATAGCAAATGCTTCTGCTTTGGTTTTTGTATTAAACAGGTCTTCGATCAATTGGTTAAAATATAGAATGTTGCGGGGAACCCAATCACTGTATTCGTCGCTCATATCTTGAGTTTTAACCTTTTTCCACGCACCCCAATTAATTTTATCCTTAGTTTTGGCAATCTCAATATCCATTAATTGTTGAGCACGTTGTACAGCAACAATATGGCAGTAGACATTATGACCCATCATTAGAGCATAGGCAAATGAATCCCAAGACGTCTTGCCTTCCTTCTTGATCTTGTTCAACATGCCTGGAGCATAGTGACAGATATCGCCTATTGTGAGCCTGCGGCCAATTTCGCTTTCAAACGGGAAAGGTATGTCGCTTCCGGCAAGTGCTTTGTTATCTGGGGCTTTGTCCATAATAACACTCCACCTTTTGGGGGTGTGGACTGCATTGGTGTAGACAAGTCCGTGTGCTGTGGCGATAAACGGTGAGGCGCAGTCAAAAGATATGGTAAGCTCTTCATTAATATGTTTCCTAATTTGTCGTTGAATCAAAGTTAAGTAACAACTCCAGTCAAGTTGCGCTGTACCCAAGAAGTGGATCCAGTTTTTGCCCTTCAGCAAACCATCTTCACGCAAGGTCATTAGACGCTTTAACGTGATATCCATTTTACACATGTTAGCACCACCGAAGGCCCACCCTTCAGCTTCTTTGCCAGCATATGGACCTGTTGGGTCACTAAATTCTTTAACACCTTGATACCACTTTTCAGCAGTGTCCCAATCGCCACCTTGAAGCACGTTAAGCCACTTAGTTTGTCCTAAGCGATTATCTAAGAAATACTTGTTATTAAATTTTGTCTTATCTAAACAATCTTCAAATGTTTTTAATCCAGTTTTCGGACTATGGATATGATCGCATGCCCAAGTAGGAACGTCCAGCATCATTGACCAGTCAGCAGTGACTTCTAACCACTCAAGAATTTTTTGACGAGTCTTGTTGGCTTCTGCACCTTCGAAGTTTAACCAGTCAAACTTTAAAACGCCCTTACCGATCTGGTATCCACCAGAGTCGCCTAATATCATTGTGTTGTTACGATCACGCTGTTGTATCATAGATTCTTGCACAAGACTCTTTTGTAGATCTAACTGTGCATGACCTGCAGAATACAGGCCGTACTTGTAAGTAAAATATCCTTGTTCTGGATTAAGGAAATTCATGCCTTCGATGCCGCGATCAAATCCTGCCGGAATACGATCATTAGGTACAAATTCTTCTAGGCGTTGTTTAGCAACATAGGTACTGTAGAAACTGCTAATAGCTGGCAAATAGACAGCATAGTCTTTCTGTAATGGGGTTAGGTTAACTGGTGGTCTGTTCATCTTTACTCAATATAATTGTTATGTCTAGTTGTTCTTTTGCTCGTCTTAGGTTTTCTTGGGCGGCGGAAATAGCAGTATGATCTTTGGCAAGACTTTTAATTTCTATTTCTTTCATCATCTCTTTCTTGGCCCAATCTAAAATACGAATTGCTTCGTCATCTAATTGTACAGTAGCATAGGAACTTTGTAAAGTCATCCAATTATTTCCGTCCCATACTTCTACATTTTGGTTAGAAGTATTGAATCGCATATTGCCTATGCCCTGGGCTCCAGAGTAGTTGTTAACATAATTACTGCCCGGCATTCCGCCGGTTACAGTAATATATTTTCCACCCTGATTTATACCTTTTATCATGCCTGTGCAGGAATAATATATTTGTAAGTAGCAATACCGCTGTCTAATTCAATCTGCATTGCGCCTTGATCATTTGAAAAACTAATCTTGGCATTATTACTATCGGCAATTTTCAAAATACTCAACACTGGCATTACTGGCCATGTCCATGCTTTGGTAAGTTTGCCTGTGATACCTTGTGCAAATATAAATTCTCCACCATGGCTAGCCGCATCACCGAAAATAAATTTTAATTTATCGCCGTCTGTTTTTACCAAAAATGTTGTGTGCTCTGTATTAGCACCTGCTTGGAATTGAAAACGTTGAATGCCGCTGACAGTTGGTGTAATTTCTACGTCCCATTTAGCCCCACGGAATTTAACAGTTTTAAGTTTTTCTTCAATGATTGACTGATTCATAAAACGGTAGTCGTTTTTAAAGTCACCGTCTTTGTTTTCAAAATGTAGTCCAACTGGAATAGTCTCCCCGTTTCGATCGGCAGTGACTACTTCGATCTTTGAATCTTCTTGGTATTCTTTGCCGTCTAGCAAATAGCGTAGTTTTTCTAATTGCGGCATGCCAAATGTACCGATCATATCCGGATGTGGATTTGTTGTTTCCGCATACATGATCACTGTTCGATCATCAGCCATAGAATCGATCAGTGTTTGTTTCTCGGTACCAGTGATCTTAACAATGTTTAAGAATCCTAGTTTGTTGGTATGTGCAACGATGTCTTGTAAAATATCTTTCATGTGAATTTCCTTTTGTTAATTTTATTTAGATTTTTGAGATAAGTCAACAAATATTTTATTCAAAGGTGAATAAATTATTGAAGGTGTTGGTCTGAGTGGTCGAATCTAAATCCCACTCTAGAACTCCTATAAGGTTTTCCAATTTATTATTAATAATAGTCATTTCCATCTCTGCATGGTCAAATGGCAATTCTTGGAACCACTTAGGCAACCTCAGTTCGTCTACAGGGTAAGCAATTGATGTATAACCTAATGGATTAGATTTAACTTTACATACAATTACCTTCATCCCGTCTACAATTTGCATAGAATATTTGTCACCATTCATTCTACGCAATGTATTCCAGTTGATGCTGGCACGTACATGCCCTGGCATATTGGCCTTACCGGCTTTGGCTTCCTTGGCCTGATAGTCTGTGATGTTGTTGGCACGTTTTGGACTACCTTTTTCCCATCCTGGCCTAGCTTTGAATTCTGTTCTAAACTCCGTAATCATGTCAAGAATTTCTGCTTCCCGACTTCCATTAAGAACTTTAGTGAGAACTTCTTCTAAGAATTTCTGCATAAATTCTGGAGTATCACTGCGTTTCAAATCCAAGCCCATGGCTTTAATCTTGCCCGGCTTGCCTTCGATGTCGCTACGTTTACCTTCTTTGTCGTAGTATAACACGGCATAACGTTTCTTAGTAATAAACAAACCTTTGATAGCCACAATCTCACGTCCTGCTTTAATAACTTCTCCACGTGATTTAGGGCAGTGGAATGCATCTAACATAAACTGAGGGAATGTACCATTAACCTCGGCCGCCACAGTGTCATACAATTTAACCACTGTATCTTTGTCCCATGGGATCTGACCTTTGTTAATTTCATTTTTTAGGCTGTTATACGCACTGAAATATGCAGAGTCTGTGTCACCGTAAATAATGCTCTTGCCTAAATGATCATATTCGCCTGTTACGACTTCATTTATTTTTGAGGCCATATGGCGGGCAATTGCTCGGCCTGTAAGGGTGGTTGACTGCCCGATACGATTATCAAAGAAACGACACCCAGCGTTGAGAATAGCACCGTAAAGGCTATTAAGATTAATTTTTTTGACGAGCTGTCGTTTGTCCCAGTATTCTTCTTCAATTTTATTCTCCGCTTTAATTGCATCTTTTAATTTGGCCTGCATCTCTTTACGTTCAGCATACCAACGTTTTAACAGTCCAGGAATAACACCCTCTACATCGTGTGTAAAGATTGTTCCATTTGCACTCAACATCCACGGACGGTTACTTTCGTAAATCATCTCATAAATTTGAGCACCACTCATGATGTCAGTTTCACCGTTTTCCCAGTCGATGATAATTTCATGGGCTCGATCTTGTGACATTACCAGTTCGTATTCATTGCTACCAAATTTACCTTCCCATGCCGCCGCAAAACTAGATCCTTTGGCAATCTTTTCTTCGATCTCAGTTTTGGTGTAATCTTGACGTAATTGTCCAACGATAGTCTCCGGTCCCATGTTTAATGCTCTAATCACAGAAGGATAAAGACTGTTAATGTCCATTGACCCAATCCATTCGTGTAGTCCTTTTTTAGGATATGCAACATAAGCACCCGCGGCCTGATTGCTAATATCGTCGTCACGCTTAGGTCGACTGGGAACTATTAATCCTCGATGGTGGGCTTCATTAACGATAGCCTGTTCTGTAACTGCCACGGCGCCCATAGTGGTCTGTAACAATACAGTATTCTCATGGGCGATAGTGTTGGCTAGATCCAAGAACTTGAGCTTCTTGTCGAGCTTGTCAAGGAGCGCACAGTCTTGTCTGTTGTATTCGATAAACTTTCGGAAGTCATTGTTGTAGAGTTGGTCCAAAGTTCCTTCGTAGACTGTTTTACTTTCTCCAACTTCCATTTCCCCGATTGCATCCAATCTATAGGTGTGTCTTTCTTCATAAGTGTATTTCCTGTAAAGTTCAAGACTGTCAAGGTGTACCCTACCAATAAGATCGTAAGTAACAGCGGCCTTGCCGTATTTTTCATATTCTCTTTTCTTGGGCAGTTGATCCCACAAACAGAATCTGCGAGTATCTTCTTTGCTCAATACTTTAATAACACGATTAACAGTATATGGAATATCAAAGCCCTCTGAATTCCAACCACTTAGTACATCTGCATCTTGTATAAGATCAAGAAACGCATCTAGCATTTCGTGCTCAGTTTCAAACAGAATAGTATTGGGAAATTCTTTGACCTGATCAGTGGCCTGTTCCATGGTCAATGTTTTAGGCGGAACAGCCAAGCATAACAGTGTATCTAACCACTGCAAATGAATTGCAATAGCAGTAATTGGCATGAACGCATCATCCGGACTTGCATATCCACGTTCTGGATCGAAGTCCACCTCAATATCGAAAAAGGCTACATTAAGTTTTGGGGGTTCTTTGCCTAGATAATTTTCTTCTAAGCATCTAAACACAGGGTTGATGTCACTTTCATATAATTTGTGACTGCTGTGAATTTTTTGTTCTTTGGCAAACTCTTTCCAATTCTTAGCAGTGACTTTGCTAAGATTTTGTCCAAAGATTGATTTGTATTTTCCTTTTTGATCAGGATAGTAAAACAAATACTTGGCAGGATAGTCGTAATAGGTCCTGCCCTTTTTTGAATCTCGTTCAACCACACGAACGATATCTTTTTCGCGATCCCAGATCGCATCAACATAACTCATATTTTTCTCCTTGTCTTTTCTGGCAGACAAATACCTGCTTGGTCATTTATAGCTGACCCAACTGTTCTCAAAAATATTTAGCCAACATACGCACTAGGCCAACAGAATCTATGCATACAATCAGGGCATAGTTAGCCAGCATGCCAAATGATTGCCTAGTATAAGCGCACCAAGCATAGATAGTACAACCAACGATCCAAATAGGATAAAGTACAAGTAAAGGCGGATCAGGTACAGTGACCGCCATAACAATCGAGCATCCGATAGATATTGCCCAAGCCACAACTTCCAAGAAAAAGCGACGAGGCGAAGTTTTATAGTCATCTTTTATCCAATCGACGATGCCAACAAGTATGTTATTCATTAATCTTCACGACGATTTGCGTGACCGCTGATATCCACAATAGTTTCAAGATCGTCAAATTCGCGGAACACTTGATCCCATGTATCTTTTTGTGCAATTTTAATTGCCTTGCGAATTACGCTAGGTTTAACTTCTAGTTCTTCTGCTACTGCTTTGATTGTTTCGTTTAGACCTTCGGTGAGGTCTTGGATCTCTTGCATAACGGTACAACCTTCTGCAATGATCTGTTTGATTTTGGCCTGCTCAGGCGCACCAAATGCTTTACCCATGTTATATCTCCTAATGTACTAGTATACACTCTAGAAATATTTAGGTCAATCTAATTTGTCCAAAAAGGTATCAGCAAATTTTTTGCAGAGGTCTTGTATTTTTTGATTGCCAGTTTCTTCTAACGTGTATCTAGCATGATCATTGCTTTGGCTTGGATCTGTATATCCACAATACACCTTTCGTACGGTGCTGGCGTTTATTAAATCAGTACAACTTTCGCCGTATCTTCCCGCGGCCATTTCTGTGCCATTCTCGTTGCAAGGACTTAGCGTAGTCAAAATGATACTGCCTTCAGGTATGTCACCGTATCGCTCGATGTACCTATCTATTGCAACTCTTTCTGCGTGGCGTCTAGTTCCGTCCTCGGCCGCCTCGTTAAGACTGAGGACTTTGCGGTTTTTGGGGTCTAAGACACAGGCCGCAACCATCCCGTATTTTATCGGATCATCTTGTTTTCCTTTAATTACTTGATGGCAAAGTTCGAGAAGGATGCGATCCAACTTAGGACGATTATGTATTTCATAATCACTTTTCTCAAACTCTCTTAGTTTCATTTTTTCTTGCTGGGATTTTTAGCACCGTAGCTGGCGGCCACAGCCATTTGTGTTTTTTTTTCTGGTGTTTTATTTTTAAACTGATGATATTTGTTTGGATCAGCTTTTTGAAAATCTTGTATCCAATCATCGACTGGTGCATTAGGATCAAGTTTTTCTGCCAAGCTATTACTTAATGATTCAAAGTATGGATCTGCGCTTTCATTAGGCTCACAGGCTCGAACCTGTCCGCCATTCTTGCCCTTCTTAGTACCTACAGCGTGTTTGCCAGGCCAGCATCGAGTAAAGCCATTAGCATCCTTTTGACCCTTCTTGATCTCGTTGAGGTTGCCGTGTGTTTGGCACATGCCGCAATCTTCGCAAACCATTTCCATTGTCATCATGCTTTCATTGTGCTTCTTCTTGCCAGCACAATGTGCCTTTTGACTAAAACCTTTGGGATGACTACAATTGATTGAACTCTTATACTTTTTGCTCCACTCCTCCGCCACATCTTGCTCATCACCGTGGGTATCGTAGTCCAGACTTTGTAGTACAGCATTTAGATAGTCTGCGGCTTTGGTAATTTTACTCTGTTGCCATGCTTCTAACCCTTGCTGTTGCCCGTGCTGTTTTATTAAAGCCAATAATTCTTTTGCATGTTTAGCAATGCCATACAACTCGCTACCTGCCATGCCCAGCTCTTGTTGGACATCATCTTCTTCGGCAACACCACGTCCGTGATTTCCAGCAGAGTATGTATCATATCCGCCTTTGCCCCAATCTTCATTAAAGTTTGCTTCGTCGTCTGCCGCATACTGAGCATTTCTTAATGCATCTTCAAAAATTTCATCAAGTCCGTAAACAACTGATTCTAATTTTTGTTTGGCTTCGTATACATCGTCGATGGCATACTTAATGTCGTTAGCATCGACATTAAATTTTTCAGCCAATGCTTGTATCTTTACAACGATGTCAGTGACAGTGTCGTCATATTTGATCATCTTGGTAATCTGACGAGCCTGTTGTAGAGCAATTTCTAAATTGTCCACATTCTCTGCTAGGGGTTTCTTATGTTTTACATCGCCCTGTTTTTGGGCTTTCTTTTTATCTTTGTGCTGACCAGCGCCACCCATCTTGGCATTCTTAGCAACAAAGTTTCTTGGCTTAGTAGCAGGTACTTTCTTTTTGTCTGCTTCCTGTGCTAAGATATTGTCCGATGTTCGCCTCTGCATTCCGCCCAACGGAGTATCCGTTGATGCAACAGATGCGCTGGTAGTTGAAGATGCGTCTTCTAAGACATATCTAGTTTCATCTTTCTTGGAAATTTTCTTAAATTCATTAGTCATGTTTTTTCATCCAATTTGCTACAGGGCTAACTGTATATGTATCTTTAGGCTCCTCGCTTTTTCCGCGTTTGGCCAATTCTTTGCTGTCAGTTGGAATAGTAGCAATAGCCTGCATGACCATCATGTGTTCGATATCAGTATAGGGAAATGCTACGTTATATTTTTCCACAAAGCTGGCACTGTCCATGTCCACAGCCTTTTTACTTGTTCCATCGGCCATGGCAGTGGCCATCCAGATTCTGTTCAAATGATAGGTACGATCGTATCCGCCGATGTCTCGCATTCGCACGGAACCTTGATGTGCCTGATTTAAATGATCAGGCATTTTACCATCTGATTCTAGAATAAATTCTCGAGCTCTCATTAGTTACCCTTTAGGCTAGCACGTAGGAACCAACCATGTTTTTCGTGATTGTCCATACGCTCTGCTAGGAAATTACTAAACCCGTGCTTGCCAGCGGCTTCGGCCGCATCGTATGTTTTCTTTAGGATAATGATCATTTTTTCATTGTCCATTAATAGTTCTCTTAACATTTCTTGGGGAAGTAAGATTTGTGTCTCATCTTCAATCTTGGACAGCATGTTGAAACGACTTAAACTTGCAGGAGTATAAGTTTCTAGTTTACGAATGTTTTCTGCAAAATCATCGACTACACCATACACTTCGTTATAGATGATTTCAAACAATTGATGATGTTCTAAAAAATCTGATCCTTCTACGTTCCAATGGAAATTCTGCGCCTTTAGTGCAAAACTATAGGTGCTGGCAAAAGCAATTTTAGCAAACTGTTGTAATTGTTCCATTTGTAATCCCAATATGATATATTATTTATTCTTCCCAAACCAAAGTTGAAACCATTCTTCGGTCCCTGATTTAATGCCTTGTTCACGCTGTAGTTGACCTTTATTACTGCCTACTACAGGTTGCCTTAGTGTAGCTCTATAATCTGCTAGTCTTTCAGCCGCTCCTAGCCCGCCCATCATAGCCGCGGCTTTTAGTTCATGTATAGGATCTTCTGGGGCAAGATAACAATCGTCGTCGCTACTTGGCACGATATCATTTGCGGTTATTCTGTATTGCTTCATTTACTATGATCTTATTGATAAGTGCGCCCATGATATTTTCGACATGCTCGCTTAATGGGATGCAATTAACACTTTTACTTTCTTCCATACCGCCTACAAACTGCCCTACTTTAACATGTTTATCTTTAGGAGTAAAATGTGCGGCCGGTCCTGTCTTGAGTTTTTTTGGTGTTGCCTCCGCCACACCTTGCTTCTTCATATACTTCTTACGCAATTTTAAGTCTGCTGGCGTTGCTTTTCTGATTAAATTCAAATATTTGTTTACTGGAATTTCTTTTAT
>Ga0114967_10000195_pt1 | contig 50095 bp, 37 predicted proteins | sample M_130628_MF_Meta_FD_92639 | JGI IMG/M metagenome (GOLD analysis project Ga0114967, IMG submission 92639) | Freshwater microbial communities from Lake Montjoie, Canada to study carbon cycling - M_130628_MF_MetaG | ecosystem: Environmental > Aquatic > Freshwater > Lake | place: Lake Montjoie... | reverse complement strand
TCGCTTTTAATTTTGTCTAACTGTTTGCGCAGTATGGGTTCCGGGTTCTCAAGAATGGACTCGACTAAGGTCAATACGGAGAGTGGATAGGACGGGTCCGCGGGATCCAGCACCCTAAGCGTGTCGAGGAGGTACAGCGAAAGAGTTTGGTTCATCGAGAAATCGTCCTGTAACTCGACGTTCACTCGGACTCGTGCGCCGGAGTCTGCGCGTGGAATAATTTCGACAATTTGGCGTTCTAGAAGCGCTCGGAATAGCTGCCATGCGCGTCGAGTGAGCGCCTTTTTATTTTTGAGAGACTCATGGGAATCCTTGATGAGAGAACGCATTGCTGCGGCTCCGTCCGTGCTGCGGCTCAGTACATTTAGCAACATTCCGTGTCCGATCTGAAAGCGACTGACCAACTTTTCGGGAGACGCCAAGATGAGTTTCTCGAAGGTCTGCTTGTCCCAGTGAGAGTAGTTTTTTTCAGGCGCCTTGCGCTTCACGAACTTCTTGCCGGTATCCGCCTGTTTGCGCTCGAGCTGAAGGTTTTCGATGGCATGTTCAGGAGCCTGTGCCACAACCCAACCGCTCGTGTCGAAGCCTTTACGGCCGGCGCGCCCGCTGATCTGATGGAAATCGCGGGCGCTTAATATGGTATTTTTTTCACCGCCGTATTTGCAGAGCTGGGTCAAAAGAACGGTGCGTATCGGGACGTTGACTCCTACGCCAAGCGTGTCGGTGCCGCAGATCACCGGAAGCAGGCCCTTCTGTGCAAGATGTTCTACTAGAATGCGATACTTTGGAAGTAGTCCCGCGTGATGCAACCCTATCCCAGAGCGCAGCCAGCGTTTAAGTTCGGCTCCGTAGGGGCTGTTGAAGCGAAACTCTTCGAGCACAGAGCTAATGGCCGCCTTTTGCTCGCGAGAACATAGCGTGAGACTCGTGAAATTTTGAGCATTGCGCGCGGCTTCGGCCTGAGTGAAATGGACGACATAGACCGAGTGTTTGCCAGATTGAACCAGCCCTTCAAGCGTGTTTGTAAGAGGTGTTTCTGCGTATGAAAATTCGAGCGGTACGGGCCGCTCCGTAGAGCGCACCGTGATGCTTTCGCGTTGGTTCAGGCGCGTGAGATCTTCCTCGAAAAATGAGGTTTCACCCAAGGTGGCTGACATTAAAAGAAAGCGGGCCCTAGGCAGGCATAAAAGCGGCACCTGCCAAGCGACGCCGCGATCCCGGTCCGAGTAATAGTGAAACTCGTCCATAATCACTTCAGTGAACGGCGTCTCGGAACCCTCACGCAGCGCGATGTTGGCGAGTATTTCCGCCGTGCAGCATAGAATAGGGGCGTCGCGGTTGATGGTGGCGTCGCCTGTACTTAAGCCGACATTTTCCGGCCCGAAGTCGCGGCAAAGGGCGAGCCATTTTTCATTCACTAACGCCTTAATTGGACACGTGTAGACGGAGCGTTTGCCTTGCGCCCAAGCTTTGAAATGGAGCGCTGTAGCGACTAGAGATTTTCCTGAACCTGTAGGGGTATTCAGAATAACATTCTTCTCCTCAAACAGTTCCAAAATAGCAGTTTCCTGCGCAGGATAAAGAGTGGTCCCTCGGTCTGCGAGATGCTCTAAAAAGGCGTCCAGAATCGCATCATTATCCCGAGCCCCAAGCGGGAGCCTTTGGGCTAGCGTCAGCGAATCCGTTGGCCTGTTTGGGGATGAAGTGGGCACCTCTATATTCTCGCCGTAGCGCTTAATTGCGCTAGCTCGTTTGCAGTGAGTTTGAGCGTGGCCGCGTTCATGTTTTCAATCAGATGCTCGGGATCCGTGGTGCCGGGGATGAGGACGATGTTTGGCGCGCGGTGGAGCAACCATGCCAGCGCGATTTGTGATGCGGTAGCCTGATGGGCTTCGGCGAGCGTTGCCAGTCTCGGACTGGAACTGAGAGGCGCCTCTTTTGCGAAAGGCTTTGCCGCGAGCGGCCCCCACGGCAGATAGGCGATTTCGTGTTGCGTGCAGTAGTTGAGAACGGGGTCGTCCTCCTGTTCATCAAGATTGTAACGGTTTTGTACCGAAGCGATTGAGCCTAATTGAGTGGCTGTTTCCAACTGTGATAAAGACACATTGGAAAGTCCTACGTGGTGAATCTTTCCCTCTTTCTGTAAATCATGCAGCGCTCCGACGCTTTCTTCAAATGGCACTGCGGGGTCGGGGCGATGCAGTTGGTACAAGTCAATCCGTTCGACCTTCAGTCTTTTTAGACTCTCGTCGCAGCGCAGGCGTAATTGCTCGGGGCGCCCATCGGGGAAGACCTTGTCTGGGGCCGTTTTTTCGACGCCGCCTTTGGTGGCAAAGATTGGGCGGGTGGCTTCTCCGGCGAACGCTTCGCCTAAAAGAGACTCGTTCCATCCCGGTCCGTAGGCGTGAGCCGTGTCGAAGAAGTTCACCCCCAAATCACGAGCCTGTCTCAGCAAACGGATGGCGCTCGCCCAGTTTTTGTAGGGGCCAAAGTTGCCAGGTTGCCCACACAACCGCATGGTGCCCATGCCTATGCGGTTTAGCGAGAGATCTCCGCCAAGGAGGAATGTTGCGCAGTTCACGAGTTTAGAAGTTTCGTCATACGCTCGGAAAGAAACTGTAGCCGCGCCGCGTCGCCTCCCGGAACCTCGGCAATCGCGTAGCCCTCGTAATCGGTTTCGCGTAGCGCCGCCATGACAAGAGGCCACTGCACATCGCCTTCGCCCAGTTCGACGCCGAAGCCTTTGCGAAGGCCTTCGTCATTCGCTTTTTTTCGGCTAAACTCTTTGATGTGCAGATTGAAAATGCGCTTCCCTAAAATTTTTGGCCAATGCTCCGGCCAGCCGTAGGTGACGCAATTGCCGATGTCAAAATGCCAGCCCACTCGGGGACTTTGGCATTCGTCGACAAAACGGGCGGCCTCCACGGGATTCGTAATGAACTGGTTCCACACGTTCTCTACAGCGATGTCGCAGTGTGATTTTTCCGCAGTTTCAACGCAGCGCTTGATCCCCTCAATGGCCCGCTCCCAGCACTGCACGTAAGTGACCTGCGCATTGACCACGCCCGGTACCAGTAGTACTCGTTTGCATCCGAGTTGGCCACCTTGCGTCAGCGCCAACTGAAGGCCCTTTACGGTGCGTTCACGCTTTGCCGGATCGGGGTCAGATAAAGGGAAGCTCCAGTGCGGAGTGCAAATAATTCCTGCTAGCTCTAGGCCGCTTTCATTTAGGGCTTTATGAATTATTTCTGGGTCGAGTTTGTCGTCCGGCAGATTGAGCTCTATCCCTTGGAACCCAGCGTCTCTCGCCATTTTGAATCGGTCTGGGATGCTCGAATCCGCCGCGCCTTTAATCATCCCGAGATTCACCGCCATTTTAAGCGGCTTGCGCGGTGCACCAGGAGTTTCGGCAAAGAGGGGTTGGAGGGCGGTTGCGGCGATCGCAGCAGTGCTGGCGTGGAGGAAGTGGCGGCGGTTCATGTGAGGAGGAAAAGTCAGATTGAGAAGTTGGCCGAACGATAACGTGTCACAGCGCCAACCCAAAACTGAATTGGATCCAGATGCAATTGGTAGAATTGATCCACGCGGTCTAAATAGGGAACGCTGTCGGCAAACGTCGGCAAAGTGAAATCATCCGTAGGACAAATTCATCCTCGCCTTGCCCCCGCGATTTTTTGAGTGCAAGCTAACAAATTCTATGACTCTCACGGAAAAAGTTCTCGCCCGTGCCTCAGGCAAAGCTCACGTACAACCCGGCGACAATGTATGGGTAAATGTCGACGTCCTCATGACCCACGATGTGTGCGGGCCGGGGACCATCGGCGTCTTCAAAAGGGAATTCGGTCAGCACGCCAAGGTGTGGGATCAGAGCAAAGTGGTGATTATCCCAGACCACTACATTTTCACGGCAGACAGCATGTCCAATCGTAATGTGGACATACTCAGGAGCTTCGTTCGTGAACAAAAGCTGCCATATTTCTACGACGTGATCGATGATCCAACCGGCGAATGGAAATTCGACGCATCCAAAGGGCAGTTGGAAAGACAGTACGGCTCCAACTACACGGGCGTTTGCCATACGACGCTCCCTTGGAAAGGACACACGCGCCCGGGAGAGATTTTGTTCGGGACGGACTCACACACCTGCATGGCTGGGGCGTTTAACCAGTTCGCTACGGGCATCGGCAACACCGACGCAGGGTTCATCCTCGGCACGGGAAAATTGCTCATTAAGGTGCCCGAAACGATGCGCTTCTTTTTAGAGGGTGCGTTGCCTCTAGGAGTAATGGCGAAGGACGTGATTCTTCACGTCATCGGAGAGATTGGTTTTGATGGCGCGACTTACCGCGCGATGCAGTGGGAAGGTCCTGGCGTTTATTCGCTTTCGATGGATGACCGGATGACCATTGCAAATATGGCGATCGAGGCCGGTGGCAAGAATGGGATTTTCCCGTGTGACCAAAAGACGCTTGATTATGTGAATGAGCGCGTCGCGGAGAACGGGACCAAGTCAGAGTTTGAGCCTGTGGAAATTGATGCGGCTCAAGCATTTTCGTATGATAAGGTGTTCGATCTCTCCAAGCTCGAGCCCACCGTCGCCTGTCATCCTGACCCGGGTAACCGCAAGCTGGCCAAGGAACTCGAGCACATTAGTCTGGATCGGGCGTACATCGGTTCCTGTACGGGTGGTAAGACGAGCGACTTTTTTGCATTCGCGGAAGTTGTTAAAGGAAAAACAGTTAAGATAGACACAGTAGGCGTTCCGGCCACCACGAAGGTGGTTCGCGAGCTCAAGGAGACACTCTGGGGTGGACAGTCCGTGTGGCAGATCTTGCAAAGCGCGGGCGTGCAGCTCACTGAAAACGCCTCTTGCGCAGCATGTTTAGGCGGGCCTGTTGATACTTTCGGGAGGCTCAACAAACCCATGAAGTGCATCTCGGCCACGAATCGTAATTTCCCCGGACGAATGGGCAATAAAGAGTCTGAAGTATTTTTGGCAAGTCCTTACACCGTAGCCGCCAGCGCGTTAACTGGGCATATCACTGACCCGCGGACGTTCATCTCTTAAAACCCCCAGAACCTTCCGCATTCAGGAGACTTCGCAAACCTCATTTTCAACCAAGCACCCCTTTTATGGCACACACTGTGACTTCCCCCGTGTACGTTGTTAAAGACAACATCGACACAGACCAAATCATTCCAGCTCAATATCTAACGTTGGTACCGACGATTCCCGAAGAGTACGTCAAGCTGGGCGCGTACGCCCTGATTGGTTTGCCAGACGCTCTTTACCCAACTCGCTTTGTTGGCGAAGGGCAGACGTCCACTCCGTATAAAATTGTGATCGCCGGACGGAATTTCGGCTGCGGCTCCTCCCGCGAACATGCCCCGATTGCACTTGGAGCAGCTGGAGTGGAGGCTGTTGTGGCGGATGGCTTTGCGCGAATATTTTTCCGTAACTGTGTCGCCACTGGAGAGGTGTATCCATACGACTCCTCGGTGCGCTTGTGTGACGTTCTCAAAACTGGGGACGTCGCGACCTTGGATTTCGACTCCGATACTTTAACGGTTGGAGGCACCGTTTATTCGCTTAAACCCTTGGGCGAAGTCCGGCCGGTAATCGATGCGGGCGGAATCTTTAACTTTGCTCGGCAGAGCGGGATGATCGCCGCAGCTGCCCCCTCTGTGTAATTTTGAGACCGTCGAGCAGGCTTATCAAAGACCACTCGGCTGATCGAATTTTCCTAGTTTTTTGAGTCACCAGCGGGTTCCTTTCCATACCGCCTTTTACCCTCCCTCCATGAGTTCTACTTTTCCCGTTTCAGCCTCTATTGTTCGCGCCACTTTTTCCGTCGTTCTCGCGGCGGCAGCGTTAGTTGCGGGTAGTGCCCGTGCCGAAGAGCCGGTGCAGATCACGCTCAAGACACTAACCGCTCAGATGAAGTTCGATCTGACCGATATTGCCGTTCCGCCCGGCGCGCGAGTGAAGCTCACTTTTGAAAATCCGGATGACATGCCCCATAACGTGGTGTTTTGCAGTCCCGGAACAGACGTGGTGCAATTGGTGAACAAAATGTTGGAGCAGCCTGAGTTGGCTTTGAAGAACAACTTTTTGCCCGATGATCCCAAAGTGTGGTTGAAGTCTCGCTTGGTGAATCCGCATGAAAAGCAGGAGATTGAATTTACGGCTCCCACGGTGGCGGGTAACTACCCGTATGTGTGCAGTTTCCCTGGGCACGCGGCCTCCATGCAGGGCGTGTTGCGAGTGCTAGGGGACGGCCCAAGGCTCGAACATTTGAAGTTCGCTCTCTACCTCGGTGCGTGGAAAAATCTTCCCGACTTTACAACTCTGACACCACACCGAGTTGGCGACGTACCGGACAATCTGATCCAGCTCAATTTTGATGATTACAAAAACCAGTATGCGCTGGTCTTTACCGGAAGTCTCAACGTCCCTGAAAACTCGGAGTACACGTTTTACGCGGCGAGCGACGACGGTTGCCGGATTTTTATTGATGATGAACGCGTCTTGAATGCGGACGGCATTCACCCTGCGAGTATTAAAGAATCCAAGAAGAAGCTCAAAAAAGGAACGCATGCAGTGCGCGTGGAGTATTTCCAAGCTGAGGGCGGGGCGGCTTTGTATGCGGGATGGAAGGGCGATAAATTCGATACCACCGCATGGTCTAAATGGACGCCTCCCAACTGGAAGGTTGGTGTGGAACAGAAAATGAACGAGTTCGTCGGGATGCCTTTGGAGCCCAAAAATGCACCGGTAGTGTATCGGAACTTCATCGCGGGCGCGGGCAACCGTGCGATTGGTGTGGGTTTTCCGAGCGGGTTAAATTTCGCTTGGAGCGCGGAGGCGATGAACTTTTCGATGGCGTGGCGCGGGGCATTCATGGACGCGGCGCGGCATTGGAAGAATCGCGGCGGTGGCCATCAGCCGCCCGCTGGATTTGACGTGGTGCGTCCTGCTGAGCTGGCTCCGCCTTTCGCGGTGCTTGGGGAGGCGAATGCCGAATGGCCGACATTTACCCCGGATCAGCCTCTAGTCGGCTATTCGTGGAAGGGCTACTCTCTTGATAAGGATGGAATTCCCTCGTTTCGTTATACTTGGAATGGTGTGGAAGTGGAGGAGCGTATTGATTCAACGGGCAGTTTCAAGGCGGGCGGCGCTCTGGTTCGCACGCTAACGCTCAAGGGAGAAATTCCTGCGAAATCCTTTTTGCTGCTTTCAAGGAAAGCGAAGGTCAGTTCAGCGGGTGGAGCGTTCGCGGTGCAGGCTGAGAAGTTGTCATTGGTGGGGACTAATTATCCGAACCAAATCTTGATTAAGGCAGACGGGGCGACAGTGACAGGGGACTCCTTGCTGGTGCCTGCGCGGTCACAGATTCAAATTACCTACACTTGGCCGGAGGCAGTTGGCGGCCACTCCCACGTAGCCCAGTAACAAATTCTCAATCAGACTTTCATGAAAACATTTCGTTTTTCCGTATCTGCTCTTCCTTTCATTTTGGGTGGATTTGTCTGCTCGGGATTTGCCGCTGAAACGCCAAATCCTGCCGAGGCTGAATATTATAAAATCACGACGTTTCCTACGCCGCCGGGAGCTGCGCTAGAGGTCGGCTCCGTCGAGTTGCTCCCAGACGGGCGTGTGGCTTTGGGCACGCGCCGTGGAGAATTGTGGATTGCTTCCAATGTGCAAACGGCTTCTGCAGAGGGCGTTTGGGATCAGAATTCCGCCTCCTTTGTGGCTGATCCGTCGCTTCCTGCTACGGCCAAAATTCAGTACACGCGCTTTGCGGAGGGGCAGCACGAGATCCTCGGGTTGGCTTTCAAGGACGGTTGGCTCTATGTCACGAATCGCTACGAAGTGCTTCGAATGAAAGACGAAACTGGCGCGGGTAAGGCCACTCGGTTCGAGACTGTCTGCGATAAGTGGGGCGTGAGCGGTGATTATCACGAGTACTCTTTTGGCTCGCGCTTTGATAAGAACGGAGACCTTTGGGTGCTGGCATGTCTGACTGGATCATTTTCCAGCAAGACGCCATTTCGTGGTTGGGCGCTGCGCGTAAAGCCAGATGGAACGATGGTGCCAACCTGCAGTGGCGTGCGTTCTCCTGGTGGTGTCGGCTTTGATGCTGAGGGAGAGGTTTACTATACCGACAACCAAGGACCGTGGCACGGTGCTTGTACTTTGCAGCATCTCATTCCGGGTTCTTTCCAAGGTCATCCGGGAGGGAATATGTGGTACGACATGGCTCCAAACATGGGACCTCGCCCCGTGGATCCCAACGACAAGAGCCGAATGGTGATCGAGCGCGAGCGTATCAAGGAGTTGGTGCCTCCCGCGCTGTACATGGTGTACGGGCCTGGAAAGATTGGAAACTCATCGACAGCAGTAGTTTGTGATATGAGTGAAGGGCGCTTCGGTCCCTTTGCTAAGCAACTGTTTATTCCAGACCAGTCGCATTCCAACGTTTCCCGCGTGTATTTGGAGACGGTTAACGGAGTGAAACAGGGTGTTGTGTTTCCCTTCTTAAAGGGGCTTCGCTCTGGCCCCATCGGCGCTAGAATGGGGGCAGATGGTAAGTTTCTAGTGGGCGGCTCCGATCGCGGTTGGGGTGCGAAGGGTGGTCAACCGTTTGCTTTCGAGCGAGTGGATTGGACTGGTAAGGTGCCTTTCGAGGTTCATGAGATGCATGCGAAGCCGGACGGATTTGAACTCACGTTTACTGAACCAGTAGATCCAGTGAGTGCTGGAAATTTGGAAAGTTATTCCGCCAGAGAGTTCACCTATATTTACCAAGAGAAGTACGGCAGTCCCGAGGTGGACGACGTGATGCCAAAAATTGAGAAGGCTGAAGTCGCCAAGGACGGGAAGTCAGTTCGTTTGAAGTTTGATGTGCTCACCAAAGGCCACATTCATGAGCTCCACTTGGACGGCGTGCGCTCGGCCTCGGGTAAGCCTGTGCTTCATCCGGTGGCCTACTACACGCTGAACGAAATTCCAACCAAGTAGTTCCCGTGAAAAGCTTAGCGCCTCGGGTTGAACTCTCGCTGCGCCCGGTCTAGTTCCGCTTTTGTCCGCTCGGAGAGCGGCGGTAATTCATCGAGCACGCGATAGAACTCTGCGAGTTGCGGCGTCCATAACCGAGGTGCTGCAACTGCCTCAAACCAGTTGAGGTGATCTCGAATACGGCTCAGGCGCGCGGCTATGCTTTCGCGCTCCAACGTGGCATTCCGTAGGCGACGCACAATGTCTTTGGTACGACCCGCTGCGAGTTCATTGCAGGCGACAGCGTATATATTAATCACCTCGTTGTAGAAAAAATGCGCGCGGTCTCGCAGCGCGTTGAACTCGAGCTGTCTGTGGAGCAGTAGATTTTTCGCGCCGGGAAGGCGCAGGTAATCCTCAAATTGTGAAAGAGGATAGGAAAAATGCCGCCCGGAATCTGGATCCGTGACATCAAGGAGTAGAAGGTTTTGGATCTCCAATTCGGTCTGTGGTCCGTCCAATGCCACGATCGTTGCTTGAGAACTGTTGGTCGCAACGTGCAGCGTCCACTCGCGCTGTAATGTGTCTTCGGTGCCGGTAATTGAGGCAAAGCAGCTTTGTAAGCAACGGAGCGGGTCTACGGCCGTCTGGCTGCTCAGCAGTTTGCGAAATCCAGAGTTGGCGTCTTCCCTGTTTTTCAAAAAAGAAAGCAGGCAGCGATGGAGGTCAACTTCCTCTTCAGTGGAACCAATGGGATCCGTCTCTGGGCGCAGGAGTAAGGTAGTCAGAGGAGGAAGTCGGCCGGCGTCCAGAAGAGGAAGCAGTGTAATCGGAGCCTGCAACGGATTAGGATTGTGCGCCTTATGGTATAACGCATCAACGATCCAACGGGGAATCTGCGGCACAGTGTAATTGGCAGCGCCCTTGGAGGAGTCGTTTGGGCGGATGGCGAGTTCTGTCAGAATTGTGACAATCAATGCCCGTTCTAATTGTCGGGCTGAGGTTGGGGAGGGCGGCGCGAAATTAAGCTGTAATTTGATCCCACCCGGATCCTCCGTAACGCTCGGCTGCGGCTGGTTTCGATTTGAAATCAGAGGATTGATGACCAACAAGATAGGCCTCGCGGCAGGATAGCGCAGTTGAGGCTGGCCGAGGGTCTCCAGCACCACTGTGCGTAATTCTGATGCCGCCCGCAGCAGCGCCACCCGTTGGGGAAAGTCTCCGCCCGAGACCAACAGTTGACTGAACTGATCCGATGTCTTCACCGGGCGCACTGGTGGAGGCGTCTGGGCCGAGGCAGCGGTCGCCAGCGTGAATGCCAAACCAAAAATGGCGACCGTTCCTCGCATTAGAAGCTAGTTAAAGACCGCTGGATTCACCGTCCCAGCGACCTAGAAGGCTCTGTTCAAGGTAGGCGCGGTATTCGCACTTCGGCAGCTTGGCGATGAGCGCCTCTAATTGGGGACGGTCGATGTACCCTTTGGCGAAGGCGATTTCTTCAAGGCATGCAATTTTGAGTCCCTGCCGGTGTTCGATGGCTGCGATATAATTGCTCGCCTCCATCAGGCTCACTGGGGTGCCAGTATCCAACCAGGCCATGCCGCGGTTGAGGGGGCGCACTTGAAGTTTTCCGCGATCAAGATAGGTGAGGTTGACGTCGGTGATTTCCAGTTCGCCACGCGGCGAAGGTTTAAGCGCTCGGCAAATTGGAACTACCTGATTGTCGTAAACGTAGAGGCCGGGGACGGCGAAATTACTACGTGGATGGGTGGGCTTTTCCTCGAGGCTGATCGCCTTGCCGTTTGAGTCAAACTCCACGACGCCATAACGTTCTGGATCACGCACTGGATACGCAAAAACGCACGCTCCTGAGTCGAGGTGAAGCGCTTCCCGTAGGAAGTCCAAGTTACCATAGAAAATATTGTCGCCCAGAATGAGCGTGGTGCGGGTGGCGTCAGCGAGGAAATCTGCGGCGATCAAAAACGCTTGAGCGATGCCTTCAGGCTTAGGTTGCGGCGCGTAGGAAATACGGATCCCGATGCGAGAGCCATCGCCAAGAAGTTCGCGGAAGCGCGGGAGATCGTGCGGGGTGGAAATGATCAAGATATCCTGAATGCCCGCAAGCATGAGGGTGGAGAGCGGGTGATAGATCATCGGCTTGTCGTAAACTGGCAGCAGTTGTTTACAGACGAGCTGAGTGAGCGGATAAAGACGGGTGCCAGCGCCGCCTGCGAGAATGATAGCCTTGTTCATCATGGTTAGAATCGGCGATGGAAGGCGTTCTGAAAACAGGAAATTCGCATCAAGGAGCAAAGACTCCGAACTGGGGAAGTGGTAAAGCGGCGTGACACCGATGCTCCTTCTTTCGCATACTCTGCGGCCATATGCAAAAGTCTGACGGCATGAATTACGCTCCGGTTGGGAAGCCCTCTCCAGTGGTTAAATCTGGCGAGTTTGCATTCGCAGCCGTAGCCTTAGATCACGGACACATTTACGGGATGTCGAGGGGTTTAACGGAGGCGGGGGCTGAACTCCGTTACGTGTACGATCCTGATCCGGCAAAGGTAGAGAAGTTTTGCTCTACTTTCCCCGGCGTACAACCACTCCGGAGTATCGAGGAGGCTTTAGATAAAACGGACATTCAAATGATCGCGTCGGCCGCCATTCCTTGCGATCGAGGGCCACTCGGCTTGCGTGTGCTTGCGTCCGGAAAAGACTACTTCACCGATAAGGCGCCATTTACGACGCTCGAGCAACTTGCCGCCGCGCGAGTGAAGGTCGCCGAGTCCGCTCGCAAGTACATGGTTTATTATGCGGAACGGCTCCACGCGGAATGCGGGGTGCGTGCCGGTCAGTTAATTGCTGAAGGCGCTATTGGACGAGTCGTGCAAGTGCTCGGTCTAGGGCCGCATCGTTCCAACCCTGCTTCTAGGCCCGATTGGTTTTGGGATCCGGCGAAAAACGGTGGCATTTTGTGCGACATCGGTTCGCATCAGTTTGAGCAGTTTCTGTATTTTTCGGGATCGAAAGATCCAACTATAGTACGTTCTGCTGTAGCAAATTATCATCACAAGGATCACCCAACGTTTGAGGACTGGGGAGAGGCGAACCTAGTGGCTGAAAACGGCGCGACCAATTACATCCGACTGGACTGGCTCACTCCGTGGGGGTTGCGTGTGTGGGGCGACGGTCGCACCTTCATCCTCGGGACGGAAGGTTACATCGAGATCCGAAAGTATCTCAACGTTGCGGGTTCTGAGGAGGGCGATAACCTTTATCTGGTTGATCAAAAAGGGGAGCATCACTTGCGTTGTCACGGTGAGGTGGGTTACCCGTTTTTCGGTCAGTTGATCTTGGATTGTTTGAATCGGACTGAAAATGCGATGACCCAAGAGCACGCTTTCAAGGCTGCTGAGTTGTGCTTAAAGGCGCAGGCCATGGCGGTGCGCATCGAATAACATCTGCATTCATAATTTCATGGACGCTTCTGAATTTAAGGCTCTTTGGGCGCCATGGCGCGTGCAGTATTTTAGCGCCCCGCGAAAGCCTGATTTTTTACTGGAAGCGGCCCAGACTACTGATGATCGCGCGCATCTCGTGCTGGTGCGGCGGCGATATTGCTTTTTGATAATGAACGCTTATCCGTACGCGGTCGGGCATCTAATGGCGGTGCCCTACCGAAAGACGGAGGATTTGGCGCAACTAAGCGAGGGGGAATGGATGGAGTTGTGGGAGCTCACCACGCTTGCGCAGAAGGTGTTGCGTGAAGTGACAGGGGCTGAAGGATTTAACGTGGGCCTCAACCTCGGTTCCTGTGCGGGAGCCAGTATGGCGACGCATTTGCATCTACACATTGTCCCGCGCTGGACTGGGGACAACAATTTTATGGCGGTACTGGATGGGACCCGTGTTTTGCCAGAAGCGTTAGACGCAATGTATGAGCGTCTAGCCGTTGCGTTCACTGAAGCTCAATCGACGGCGTAGGAAGCGTCACAAACTTCTGGGCTCAACCCGACCTTCGAAGGTGAAATCGGCGGGGCCAAGCAGCGTCACATTCGTAAACTCATCGCCGTCCCGACCGAAAGCTACCTGCAACGTATCTCCGCCTCTCACCCTCACATTGATGGGCGAGGGCGCCCCGTGGAGGATATGGTGCAAAAGGGCTGAGGCAACTACTCCAGTCCCACACGCGAGGGTTTCATCTTCGACGCCACGTTCGTAAGTGCGGATTGCGAGTTGGCCGAGCGCTTCGACCTCGAGGAAATTCGCATTGGTTCCTTTTGGGGCGAAGTGTTGGTGAAAACGGATTTCCGCTCCTAAGCTACGTACGTTTGTCGCGGCAAGATCTTCCTGAAACACCACGGCGTGGGGAACCCCAGTGTTTAAAAAGTGCACAGTCAGGGTCTCATTCGCAACCTTCAGAGAGGCGTTAAGTAACAAGCTATGTGGATGGCTCATTGCAAGTTGGACGAGGTTTCCCTTGAGTTCCGCCTTTAGAGTGCCCGCAAGCGTTTCAAAAGTAAGCGCCTGAGTCTCAACGAGTAAGCGCGCCCCGAAACGTGAAAAACAGCGCGCCCCGTTGCCACACATTTCCGCCTCGCCACCGTCAGCGTTAAAGTAGCGCATCTTAAGCTGGGCATCTGCTGTTTCTGGCGGTTCGGCGGCAATGAGCCCGTCAGCTCCTATGCCTCGGTGTCTGTCGCAAAGATGGGCAATCGTCTCGCGGTCATACAAAAATTCCCCCAACCGATTGTCTAGCATGACAAAATCGTTTCCTGCGCCGTTCATCTTGGTGAAGTTGAGCATTGGTGAATCTTAACACCGGCCTCGCAGCGGACTCCAGTTCCAGTTGGAAATTTGATGGCGACTCGGCGAAGCTTCTGTCCATGAGTTCCCTTGGACAACTTCTTCTCACAGGGGTTCCCGGCTTACGCTTGGATCCTGAAACGGCTTCCATTTTCAAACGCATTCAGCCTGGAGGCTACATTTTATTTGGGCGCAACATTCAATCAGCCAATCAGTTGCGTTTGTTGATCGATGAGCTGCGGGACATCAGCGTGGTGGAGCCCATCATCACCATTGATCAGGAAGGGGGCCGTGTATCGCGCCTGCGTTTGGTTGGTCACGAGCCGCCAAATGCCAATGCCTTGCGTGACCGCGGTGAGCCCGAACTGATCACACGGCACGGTCGTATTACTGGGGAGTTGTTGCGCCTGTTTGGTTTCAACCTCGACCTTTGCCCGGTGTTGGATATTTCGTTTGATGACGAGGCCGATAACTCTTTGCGTGGTAGATGTTACGGAAACTCAGTTTCACAGGTCATTGAGAATGCGGGACTGTTTAACGACGCACTCCGTGCCACGGGCATTCTCAGTTGCGGTAAACATTTTCCCGGCTATTCCCGCGCCCCGCTGGATGCCCATCATGAACTGCCAGAAATTTCACTGACACGACAGGAACTTGATGAGCATGAACTTGCTGTATTTGAGCATTTTATTCCGCATGTCGATTCCATGATGGTCGGCCACGGGCTTTATCCTGGGCTGGGCGAGGGAGCGCTTTGTTCCTCTCTTTCTAAAAAGATTGTGCAGGATTTGTTGCGACGAGATTTTGGTTTCAAAGGTTTGATCATGACCGACGACTTGGACATGGGCGCAATTTTGAATCATCATGGCTTGGAGGAAACTATCCGTCTGGCGATCACTGCCGGTAACGACCTCGCGATGATTTGCCACCGAGTCGAATGTGTTGAGGAGGCCTTCAAGCATCTGGAGCGCGTGCCTGCAGAAGATCTTCAGCGTGCGCTCGCGCAAGTAGCTGGTTTCAAAACTAAAATGACTCCCCCAGATCCGTGGAGCGAAGCTGAATTCTTGCGCCGGGATGGAGCCGTGCGGCAGCTGCGAATTGATACGCTAGGAGCGGATGAGGCTGACAAGCAAAGCCCGGAAAACGGAAAGCGCTCACCAGTGGAGGTGTATTAAATTTGAATGAGCGGCGAGGTTTACCCTCCAAATGTCTACGCTGGGAATTGGTTCCCTCCTGATTCCCGCTACGCTACGCCTTAGGCTCATCGATTGGCTCGCTCTTGGAACTGCCATCAAAGAAAGTTGCTAGCACCAGACAACCTACTGCGATGCAGATGCAACTGTCCGCTACGTTGAAGGCGGGCCATGGATTGAATGGAGGAAAACCGAAGTCGAAGAAGAGGAAATCCACAACGTAGCCATGGAGAAGACGGTCGGTGAGATTTCCCAATATGCCGGCAAGCAACAGCAGCAATCCAGCGAGATTCAGAGCACCGGGAAAGATCGCCGCCTTCATTGCCCAGCCTAAGCCAATCAGGGCGGCGAGGGATAGCCCGACGAAGAACAGGTTGTTGTCCTGCAACATCCCGAAGGCCGCGCCTGTGTTGCTGAAATGCACCCATTCAAACCAACCGGTGCTGGTCAAAGGAATGTGGCCCCCGAGCGGCACGTGTTGAGGTAAGCTGGGCCAACCTTCCAGTCCCGCCGTCCAGAGCTTCGTGGTCTGGTCCAGTGCGTACAAGAACAAGACCGCCGTTGCTGCGATAAACCAACCAGCGCTACAGCAGGCAAGTACCGGCTGTTGCGCTTGGCCCGGAGTCTCTGGGACGTTCGATTCTAGCGAGGCAGACGGTTCACTCATACCGTTTCCCCTATCACGGCTTGGCAGTCTTCGCACAACTCAGGATGTACGACGAATCTCCCCACTGAGGGCTTGTGCCGCCAGCACCGACTACACTTTGCGTTCGGGTTTCGCGTGACGTGCGCGACGTTAACCGCGCCCTGTCGCAGTTCAAGATGGCTCAAAATAAAGGCCTCCTCCAGTTCAGGCAAAAATTTCCCAGCCTCCTCGAGTAGCTCGGTATCCGCGAGCTCGAGGACTACAGCCGCCTCTTGTGCATTACCCACTAACTTCTGCTGTCGAGCCGGTTCCATGGCCTGAGCGATGACGCTTCGCAGCTCCAGCCATTGCGCAAAACGTTTTTCAACAGCTGCGTCTTTGAGCTCCGGATTCACCTCAGGGAACAATTCCAAATGAACCGAGCCCTTGTGTCCTGCATGTTCCCAAGCCTCGTCCGCAGTGAAGGCCAGAATGGGTGCGAGCAGACGGCACAGCGTCTCGAATGCGCGGGCCATGACCGTCTGTGTGGCGCGGCGTTTGGGAGAATTTACGGCGTCGCAGTACAGGCGGTTCTTTGTCAGATCCACGTAAATGGCAGAAAGGTCGACAGTACAGAACTGGTTCAGCGTCTGGAAAACCCGGCGGAAATCGTAGGCGTCGTACGCTTCCCGGCAGGTCGTGATGACGTCTTGAAGGCGGCTCAGCATCCAGCGGTCGACCGTCGTTGCACCGGCAAGGGCAGCTTCTTCGCGAGGCAGATCATGGATGTTTGCCAGCAGAATGCGCAACACGTTGCGGAACTGACGATAGGCGTCCGTGAGCAGGGCAAAGGATTCCTCCGAGAAGGGTACCTCATGAGTAAATTCAACGCTAGCAGCCCATAAGCGTACGACGTCGGCTCCGTATTTATCGACGAAATGCGCGGCATCCATCGGCTTGACGTAGGTGCCTTGCGCGGATTTAGACACCTTCTTGCGCGTATCTTTGTCCACCACAAAGCCGTGAGTGATGACGGTGCGATAAGGCGCCTGCCCTTCCAGAGCCACGGAAGTTAACAGTGAGGACTGGAACCAACCACGGTGTTGATCCGTGGCTTCGATGTACACGTCCGCAGGGAAGTGCAGTTCCGGATGGCGGCGCAATACCGCCTGATGCGAAACTCCAGAATCAATCCATACGTCGAGAGTATCCATGCGTCGCACCGTGCCAGCGGGCAGGCCGAGTTCCGCACACCACCAGGCATCATCCTGTTCAAACCAAACGTTTGTGCCTCGCTTTTCGACAATATCTGCAATTTTTCCCGCCGTCTCGGCACTCAAAATGGGTTGCCCGTCTGCCTCATAGAATACGGGTACCGGTACGCCCCATGTCCGTTGGCGGGAGATGCACCAATCAGCGCGTGCCTCGACCGTTGAACTCATTCGGTTACGGCCCCAAAGTGGGAGCCAATTGACACTCGCGGCGGCCGCTATTGCAGTTTCACGGATTGCATCAACGCGGATGAACAGTTGCTCTACGGCGCGGAAAATGATCGGTGTTTTCGAGCGCCAGCAATGAGGGTACGAGTGAGTGTAGGGATGTTCACCCAGCAAGAGTCCCAGTTCCTTGAGGCGGTCGATGACTCCACGGTTTGCCTCAAATACGTTGCGTCCAACCCATTCCGGCACTCCACACTCTTCCGTAAGTCTCCCGTGCGCATCCACAGGCGAGAGGATGGGCAAACCGTTCTGCATTCCGGCAAGGTAATCGTCTGTGCCGTGTCCCGGAGCCACATGAACTTGGCCGGTGCCGGAATCCATGGTGACAAAATCAGCGGTGATGAGCAGCGAGGTCCGCTCAAGGAATGGATGTTGCGCCATCATTCCCACAAAGTCCGCTCCGCAGAAGGATTCGTGTTCACTGGCTTCAAGCATCTCGGTGCTGGAAGCGATGGGCAAAAGATGGGCGCCGGTTTCTGCGATAAAGGAGTCGATGCGTTTTTCGGCGATGACCAGTGATTTTTGCACCTCCCCGAAAAGGAAAGTGCGCACGACATAACGCTCCTTTTGGTGCAAAGCAATGGCGACATTTGCGGGAAGCGTCCACGGTGTGGTGGTCCAGATCACCATCGAAGCGCGTCCCGCCAACTGTCCGGTGACCAGTGGGAACTCCACGAAAACGGCGGGATCTTCCCGGTCTGAGTATTCAACCTCAGCCTCGGCCAGAGCAGTTTGCGCTCCGGTACTCCAGAAGACTGGCTTCTTGCTTTGATACACTAGTCCCTTCTCGAGCAATCCAGCAAAGGCGCGAATGATATCAGCCTCATAGCCGGCGGACATCGTGAGGTAGGGCGCGGACCAGTCCCCTAAGACACCCAAACGCCGAAACTGCTTGCGTTGGATATCCACGTACTTCTGCGCGTATTCAGCGGATCGGCGACGGATTTCCACCGGTGGCAGTCCCTTGGTTTCCTTGACGACTTTGAACTCAATCGGCAACCCGTGGCAGTCCCAACCCGGCACGAATGGCGCCCGAAAGCCGCCCATGCTGCGGGATTTTACGATCAGATCCTTTAGCACCTTATTGAGTGCGGTGCCCATGTGGACATCGCCGTTGGCAAAAGGTGGGCCGTCATGCAGCACAAAGGAGGGACAGGTCGCACGGGACCTTAAAATTTGTTGGTAAAGATCGCATGCATCCCAGCGCGCTAATCTTTCGGGCTCGCGCTTGACCAAATCCGCTTTCATCGGAAACTCGGTCTTTGGTAATAGAAGGGTGTCTTTGTAGTTCTGGCTCATGGAGATGGACGCGGGTCGCTGGAGTGAGCCGTGATGCGGCCCAAATCCTGAAAGTATCGTTCATCATTGAGTCGGTCAACTCAGGGACTTATGGTCTTGCGTGAGCTCAAGCGGATTCAGATCGGAATTTCGTGAGATCTGGAAATCGCTCCGAAGCCTGATTATCCTTGTTTGCTGGTGGAAATACGCTGTACGTCGAGGTCCATGGATTTTTTTGGCTTACCGCTGCCGAGTCTCGACGACTGTATTCAGGCGTTACCTGTGATTATTTCGCTGGTGATCATAGAGGGTTTGTTAAGCGTTGATAATGCGCTTGCGATTGCGGCTATGGCTCGGCATTTACCCGAGGTACAGCGCATCAGGGCGTTGCGTCTTGGTATCCTTGGCGCGTATTTCTTTCGTGGAGTTTGCATGGCGCTCGCCGCGTGGATTATTGAGAATCCTTGGTTGAAAATAGGCGGATCTGCCTATCTTATCTGTCTCATGAGCAAGCATTTCACCGATTCTAAACATTCTAATGCCGATGCGTTAAATTCGTCGTCTAGGGGCGTCGGTGGCTTTGTATCGACGGTTGTTTCTATCGAGATAATGGACCTCAGCCTGAGCGTGGACAACGTCGTAGCGGCCGTCGCTATGAGCCCAAAATTGTGGGTGGTTTGCACCGGGGTTTTTATTGGAATACTGGCGTTGCGGTTTGTTGCGGGAGCTTGCTTGAAGCTTATGGAAAAGCATCCGATTCTCGAAGAGGCGGCGTTCTTGCTGATTGGATATGTGGGTTTCATTCTGCTCATTGAGATATTGAGCGACCCGCAGGGCGGGTTTCAGCTTCTGCCTGGGCCAATACATATCAGTGCGCCGCAGAAGTTTGTCGGAATCGTTGCGATATTGGCTTCGGCGCTCGCTTACTCGAAATCGCTTGTCTTACAAAAGGGTCTGATGCCTATTTTGAAAATTGTGCGCCTCCCGATGTTTCTGTTTAGCGGCGTGTTACGGGCGGTACAGGAGGTGCTGTGCTTTCCTTTTTACTTGGCCCGTCGCGCGTTTAAGCAAGGCTGAACTACGTTGTGAGATTAGCGCCAAAGCACGAAAGTTCGCCGCCCCATCCGCTCGACTTGTATTAAAACGCCGGTTCCTGCGCCTCGTCTAGAACCGGTCCGAAGTGCGCTCATACACTCTGCAACCGTATGGATCGAGCGTCCCTCCACCTCCGTAATAATGTCCTGCAGTTGTAGGTCGGCTTTAGCCGCCTGACTTCCTTCTGCCACCGCTTCGACCCGAACACCGCGCCCTTTGAGCTCCTTGAGCGTTAATCCAACCTTGTCTGGTACAGTTTCTTGGGTGAGTTGATTTCTTTCCGGCTCGTGGATGGTTTGGGGCGCTTCCGGCAACTGGGCAAGGGTGATTTTGAGAACCTTTCGAACGCCTTGTCTCCAAATATCGACCCTCACCGTCTGGCCAGTTTTGCGCTCGAAGAGGGCTCGCTGCAGCTCAAGTGCGGAATTCACCGGCGTGCCATCGAGTGCTTGAATTACATCCGCTGGGCGCAGGTCGGTTTTAAACGCCGGTCCATCCATTTCGATAGCGAGCACCACCACTCCCGCTTGGGCCTCGGCGAGACGTTCACGAAGTGCGACTGTCTCCCCAAGCGTTTCTGCACGAATCCCCAACCAAGGCCGGGTCACCTTACCCGTCTCCAAAATCTGGGCCACGGTCTGTTGCAACAAATTGGAGGGGACAGCGAAAGCGAGACCGTGCTCGACGCGGGCAATGAGCGTATTCATGCCGAGCACATGGCCAGCACTGTCTAGAAGTGGACCGCCGCTGTGGCCCGGATTAATCACCGCGTCAGTCTGTAAGTAATCTTCGTAGAGGGGTAAAAGACTTTTCGGAGCGAGCAGTCTGGATCGCCCCTTTCCACTCAAGAGCCCCGAGGTGAAGGACCATTCCTGACCAAACGGAACGCCGATGGCGCACACGAATTGTCCTACAGCAGCTGCGTCGCTGTCGGCAAAGGGCAACGCGGCAAGGTTGGTGGCATCTACCTGTAAAACAGCGATATCGGTTCGCTCATCGCTGCCCAGAATGCGGGCCTCAAGGCGTCGTCCATCTTTGAATCTCACCACAATGCGGCGAGCTTGTGCGACGACGTGCAGGTTAGTGACGAGAACGCCGTTGCTGCGCACGACAAAGCCGGAGCCCTCACTGCGCAACGGTTCGACCTTTGCCGGTCGCTTGGGAACGGGGTCGTTTTCTGCCTCAGGCTCTGTAGAATTTTGAGCCAATTCCACCTCGAGAATGACGACCGACGGTGCTGCGATCTGGAAAATATTAATGCGAGCTTGCTCTACTAAACGCAGAACATCAGCTGGTTGCAATGCGGCATCCGGAGCGGCCGGGAGAAGGCCGGAGCACAAAAAAAACGCCGCTAGGGCAGGGCCAAAAGGAATTAGGGCACACCGGGGTTGCATGACAATGGGTAAAATCTGGCATGAGCTGAGGCTCGGCGCCAGTCCACTCAAAGTTAGTCGCATGCGTTGACTTCGCGTGGCAAGCTTCTAGCGTGAGCGGCCACATCATGGCAGGTCTCATTATCCAACCACGCGCCCGGCTTTTTCATGGCCACGACTGGGTGTACTCCACCGAGGTTCTTAAAACCTTCGGAGATCCACAGGACGGTGAGCTTGTGTCCTTGAAGGATGGACGTGACCGGATGTTGGGCACGGCGATTTACAACAGTCGTTCGCAAATCATAGCGCGTCGTTTTTCCCGTCAACGTCAGGATTTGGACTTGGATTTTTTTAAACGCCGTCTGCAAATCGCCATGGAGTATCGCCGTCGTCATGGGTTGGCGGACCGCCTAGGGCGTTTGATCTGGAGTGAAAGCGACGGTTTGCCGGGCGTTGTGGTGGATCGCTACGAAGATGATTTTGTGCTGCAAACACTTACTCTTGCGATGGATAAGAGAAAGCATTTGCTTGTTCAGGCGCTGGTGGATGCCTTTCAACCCCGATCCATCATCGAGCGCAATGATACGCCCATTCGCAAAGCCGAGGGGATGGAACTTGTTTGCGGCGTACTGTACGGTGAGGATCCAGGCTCTGGTACAATCACCACCGACGGGCTGAAGTTTGAGGTCAATTTGCTGACGGGCCAGAAGACGGGTTTTTATTTAGACCAACTTTCAAATTACCGTTCCGTCGCCCGCCATGCCAAGGGGCGCAGTGTGTTGGACTGTTTTACGAATCAGGGAGCGTTTGCACTAAGTTGTGCCAAGGCCGGAGCGAAGGATGTGACGGCGGTGGATATTAGCGCTGGCGCTGTGGAGTTGGCGCAGAAAAACGCCGTTGCTAACGGACTCGCTATCAAAGCTGTCGAGGCGAACGTTTTCGATTTTCTGCATGAGCGGGAAAAGGCTGAGGCAACTTACGATTTAATCGTTTTAGATCCTCCTTCGTTTACTAAGTCCAAGGGAAAAATTAGCGACGCACTCCGCGGATACAAAGAGATCCATTTGCGCTCGTTGAAGTTACTAAAACCCGATGGACTTCTTGCGACGTTTTGTTGTTCGCACCACATGACTCACGACTTGTTTATGGGCGTGATTAACGAAGCCGCTGTCGACGCCAAGAAGACTTTGCGCTTGATGGAAACTTATTCTCAGGGCCTCGATCACCCCATTATTTCCACGATCCCTGAATCTGGTTATTTACGGGGCTTTCTTTTTGAACTGGTGCCGGGGAGGTAGAACGCAGGGCGCCGTTTTTCTTTTCGTGGGTCTCAAGACGTGAGGTTTCGGGTATTCGGGGCGGCAACCTCTAGTTTTGTTGGAAAAACGCTGGCGTCCAAAATGCGGCTGTGCGAACCATCACGCACACCCCTTTTTCAAATGGCCGAACGCTCTCGCTCCAATCAAGAAAACTTCGAATTATCCGAAGACGAAGTTTCACCAGAACACCTTGATTCTCAGGTGCAGAAGGCGCAAGAGCAGTTGATGTCGCTCAAGCGGCAGCAGGAGGTGATCGAGCGTCAGAAGCGGGAGTTGGAGGAAATGAGCCGCCGACAGGATCAGCTGCATGTGGGGCAGGCGGACATGGTTGAGAAGTTGACGCGCGCAATGGTAGTGATTGAGCGGGAAGAATTTGAGACCCAGCGTAGAGCGGAAATGCTCCGTGGAGTCAGGGAAAGTTTCGGTCTGCACCTGCAGTACTTTGAAACTCTGGATCTCAAGGGATTTGAGGGGCCGGATTTGACCCGCGAACTCACACGGGCGCTGAGCGCTTTGGATGATGCGCGTTCCGACTATACGCGGACGATTCCCCGCATTGGCTCTCCGGAAATGAGCAACGCCGATCTGGCGGAGGATCTGGGACAAACGGGCTACGGACACGGCGGACTGCCAAACGACTTTTTGTACTGGCTCAAGGCTGGACTCGCTTTCACTTTGCCTTTGGTGATTATTGGCGCAATTATTTGTATCCTTCTAATTTCAAAAGCTTAATAGATTACGATGCACTGATTTTGTTGCGCACCTCTGTTCCACTCCAGTTGCTATGATTTTTCGATCCAACAGGCCTGCACCGGCAAAAAAAACAAAATTCCCAGGAGTTGAAACTCCTTTTGAGGCGCGTCGGCGTGAACTCGCCGAGCAGGAAAATTCCTTGAAGGCGGCAACCAAGCGGCACGAGCAATTCATCGAGAAGGCGCCGAAGATCGCCGAGAAAATACAAAAAGAACAGCGCGAGCGCTTTATTCGTAACGCAGCTCAGATTGACGTGCGCGGTTCCCGTGGAGAGTTCCGCCTTCCGGACAACCGTTATCTTGAGGCAGACGGCATGGCCTTGCCTCGCACGCGGCGCCGCAACAGGCAGCAGGGCAAATGGCTTTTCTTTCTCTTGCTCGCGGGCCTTATCGCGGCGGCGTTATGGGCATGGCAGATGTTGGTGATGCCAACTTATTAGACATCAAAGTTAAAGGTTTGCGTGGTGGTCTTTAGATCGCATTCCGTCTGTCATTTGACCGGATATGTTGGATTTCGGATTTGCCAGAAACGAAACGCTGCCATGATTGCGTTATGTCCCGAATTCGTCTGCTCAGTGAGGAGGTTGCAAGTCAGGTCGCTGCCGGCGAGGTAGTCGAGCGGCCCGCTGCCGTAGTTAAAGAGTTGGTGGAAAATTCGATAGACGCGCATTCCACCCGCATTGAGGTCCTCACTCGACGGGGGGGGATTTCCCTCATTCGCGTCACTGACAACGGTACCGGGATGGACAGGGACGACGCGTTGCTCTGTTTGGAGCGACATGCCACTAGCAAAATACGGACTGGCGCGGATCTGGCACTCATTCACACGCTGGGATTTCGAGGAGAGGCGGTGCCGAGCATCGCGTCGGTCTCGCGGTTTAGGCTCTCTACGAGGGAACATGGCGCGTTGGTGGGGACCGAGGTTTTGGTCAACGCGGGAAAGTTGGAAGCCGTTCGTGATGGTGGGGACGCTCCCGGAACGCAAATTGAAGTGCGTTCGTTGTTTTATAATTTACCTGCTCGGCGAAAGTTTTTGCGTACTGAGGCGACGGAGGCGAGTCACGTCGAGCATCAGTTGCATCTGCTGGCTTTGGGACATCCCAGCATCAGTTTTGTGCATCTCGTGGATGACCGGGTGGCGCTTCAACTTGCTCCAGCTTCGACGTTGCTGGACCGGATTCGCGATCTTTCCGGTGCAGAGCTTGCGAGTGAGTTGCTGGAGGTTCCTCCCACAGAGGAGAATGGAATCAAGATTTCAGGCTATGTCGGGCGCGCTGGAGTGAGTCGGTCTTCGCGTCAGCAGCAACTTTGCTTCCTCAATGGACGTGCTGTAGAAAACATTACGCTCTCCCAAGGACTGCGCGAGGGCTATCACACGGCGCTGATGAAGGGGCAGCACCCTGTGACGTTTTTGTTTATTGAGATGGATCCCGGCGCCGTCGACGTGAATGTTCACCCCGCGAAACGTGAGGTGCGTTTCCGGACTCCATCGGAAGTTCGGGATACGGTGATCAAGGCCGTTCGCGCTGCGTTGGAGGGGGATAGAGCCCGTTGGTCCGGCGAATTTCGTGCGGCTCCTCTGGAGACCCCACTGCGCCAACAACCTACAGAGCAGGAGGTGCCGCATCCAGATTTGCCGTTGCCAGCGCCTGAGCCACGTCCGACACTCCAGATTCCGCCGCCGCCCCGTTCCACTCTCTTAGCTACGCCCACGTCTTCTGCGGCGACGTCCGGGTTTTCGACGTCTGCACCCGAAGTTGTCCCAGCAGCGCCCCGCCTCCCTAGTGAGTTGCCTCGGGAGGAGGAAGCAGAACCCGCGCCGGCCCCTGTCCCTGAGACGTTCCGATTTCTAGGAGTGCTTGGGAAGTTATTCGTACTGATGGAGAACGCTTCCGGCTTGGTTTTGGTCGACCAGCACGCGGCGCATGAACGTATCCTATTCGAGGAAATGCAGCGTAGAATGGAGACTCAAGGCGTTCCCTCCCAGCGTTTACTGCTTCCACTCACGCTCCGTCTCGCGCCGAAGGATGGGGATTGGGTGGAGCGCAACCTTGAGCTCTTGGATCGCGCTGGCATTTCGCTGGAGAGCTTCGGTGCGGGAACCTTTAAGGTGGACGCGCTGCCTACGTTTCTAAAAGCAGAAGACCCTGTGCAATTACTGCACGACATCATTGACGACTTGCGGGAGACAAACGCGCAGGGCGCACGGCTTCGCATGGGCCAGGACATGATTGCCAAAACTGTTTGTCGTCATGCTGTTAAAGCCAATGATACGCTCCGCGAACCGGAGTTGGTTAAATTGGTGGAAGACTTGCTGCGGTGCGATTTGCCGTATTGCTGTCCGCACGGGCGTCCGACGATGATTCAACTCAGCTATTTGGAGTTGGAGAAAAAGTTTGGTCGTAAAGCCTGATCTCGAAAAGCGGCCTAGGGAACCCGTATTAGCGATACTCGGCGCAGATCCATGACGGCGCCTCCCTTTTTCTCCACGGGCTTGACGGCGAGTGTGGTTTTACCGGCGGGCAACTCCAAAATTCCGACGCGCCGAGGAACGAACCGTTGGAAATGACCTGTGTCCTCGACTGTAAAACGGACGCTGGCATCGCCGACGATAACGTCCACGATCGAGCCGCCTTTCACGCAACCTTGTAGGACCTCCACGGCATAACGTCCTGCGCTCGGGATATTACAGTCCCACTGTGCAAAGTCACGGGGATCCACCCAGAAGCCAAGTGTGTCCTTTTGCGGAGGCAGTTCGTAACGCAACTTTTCGGCGTGCACCTCCGCGTTACGAGCTTCCAGCATGACGAAGCCTGATGCAGTGGCTGGGTTCGGTGTGGCTGTCTCGTTTTTGTTGCGCGGGTTTGCGCCATCCATCGCTTTACGCCACGGCTCCATTGTCGCGGCCGTTTCGACCGCTGTGGCGCGCATTTCCACACGAGAGGGATCCGTGGTGCCGTAGCAGGCGTCCCAAAGGGCTGGGTCGAACGCGGGGTTTGCCTTGGGCATGGAGGCGTTCACGCTTCTGCGCCAGGCTTCCAATTTTCCACGCAGCGCAGCCACACGAGCGGGTTCGGTGGCGGAGACATCGGCTTTTTCCGAGACGTCCATCTTCAAATTAAACAACTCCAACCGCCCGTCTTCGTAATGCTCTATCAACTTCCAATCGCCCTCTAGCACGGCCCCTGAAGGGCGTCCTCCTTGGTTTGTGTAATTCGGCATGTGCCAGAAAAGCGGCCTCTCTGCAAGGGAACCCGTACCCAGAAGCAGGGGAGCGAGGTTCGTGTAATCACAGGGTAGGCAGGCTTCTGCGCCTGTAAGTGCTGCGATTGTTGGCGCGAAGTCAGCCAACACTACCGGAGAGGACTCCAGCCCCGGCGCAATTTTTCCGGGCCAGCGCACGAGCAGAGGTTCCCGTATGCCGCCTTCGTAAAGAAATCCTTTTCCTGCACGATAAGGAGTATTGTGGGTGGCTGGAGGATCCTTGAGCTCAAGTACGTGGAGGCCGCCATTATCGGAACAAAATACAACGATAGTGGATTCGCGTAGCCCTAAGGCGTCTAGTTTTTCGAGTACTTTTCCCACGGCGGTGTCCAACGTTTCCACCATCGCGGCGTAAACTGGGTTGAAGGATCCGGCCTTTGCCGCGACGCGCTCGGGTTGCGCTCCCAACGGGACGTGTGGACAATCAAAAGCGAGGTACAAAAAGAAGGGACGATCTTTATTGGCTGTCAAAAATTGCGCGGCTTGTTCTGCCTGACCAAACTCGCCCTTGCCGCCTTCCGTGGCGCTCGGTTTGGAGTTCGGCTGCCCAGCGAAGACGAAGTCGAAACCGCGTGAGGCCGGGTTAAGCGGCTCGCGCGCACCAAGATGCCATTTGCCAATACAGGCGGTGGCGTAGCCCACTTTCTTTAGTTTCTCGGCAATAGTCGGAGCATCAGTCGGAAGTCCGGAGGGCATTGCGGGTTGAAGGAGGCGGTGGCCGGGCCAATCGGCGCGGCCTGGGAGGAAACTGGTAATTTGGAGGCGCGCGGGGGCTTGTCCGGTCATGATGGCGGCCCGTGTTGGCGAGCAAACTGCTGCTGGGGCGTAGGCGTTAGTGAACCGTTTGCCCTCGGCGGCTAGTCGGTCGAGATTCGGGGTGTAATGGCCGGTGCGCCCGTACACGCCAAGGTCATTAATACCGAGGTCGTCGGCCATGATGAAGACGATGTTGGGATGGGGTGGGGGCGTCGGAATGGGAGCCGCCAAAACGTTGGGCACAGCCCACGCGCAGAGAAGTAAACAAAAGAGGGTTCTCATTGAGGGAGGAAGAATTGGATTAGGTTGAAATGAGCATCATCGGGTGGCTTCAAAAGTTCCAGCAGTACATTCAGGCCATGGCTGGTTTCACTTGGAGGCGAGCGAAGATGGACGCTTCGTTCGAGCCGTGCACTATCTCTTGGCAGAAGCTCGTTTCCGTTTCAAACTTAGGAGTAATGTCTTTTCGAATTGGCGTCATAGGTACGGGTCATATTGGCCGTTTGCATTCCCGCATTCTTTCAGAGGTTGCGGGCACGGAATTCTGCTGTGTCTACGACCAAAACACGCAGGCGGCGAACGAAGTCGCCCGCGCGCACGGAGTGAGGGCTGCGGCTTCGATGGAGGACTTTATTCACTCGGTAGATGCCGCCACAGTGGCCACTCCGACGCCTTTTCACTTCAGTATTGGGAAGCGCTTGTTGGAGAGCGGGCGTCATGTGCTGATTGAAAAGCCCATCACGGAAACCACGGCCGACGCGCAGGCGCTGGTGGATCTTGCGAAGGCCAAAGGCTTGTCGCTGCAGGTCGGCCATGTGGAGCGTTTTAATCCCGTTCTTTCCGCGCTTGAAGCTCGGTTGCATCAGCCGCGTTTTATCGAAAGTCACCGGCTTTCTCCCTATCCGAATCGAAGTACGGAAATTGGTGTCGTGCTTGATCTTATGATTCACGACTTGGAAATTATTCTGCATCTCGTGCGTTCTCCTCTGCTTTCTGTGGACGCTGTGGGGGTGCCGGTTCTGAGCGCCAGTGAGGACATTGCTAATGCGCGGCTTCATTTTGAAAACGGCTGCATCGCGAATTTGACCGTCTCCCGAGTGAGTCCGGAGCGGTTGCGAAAGATCCGAGTGTTTCAGGAGGATTGTTATCTCTCGTTGGATTATATGCGCCAGGAGGGCTTCGTGTATCGCATGGCTGAGGAGCACCGGAGGGAGAGCTCCCTCTTGACCAAGCTCTTTGCCTCGGGCGATACGACCTTGGTTAGCGAATTTGCGGGCCGCAAGATTCTGCGGGAACCCGTGCCGATTGAAAAAGGGGAGCCGCTTAAGCGCGAGTTACTGGACTTTGTGCGCTGCGCAAAAGCGGGAGCCGAACCGAAGGTCAGCGGTCGGGAAGCGACGGCGGCGTTGGCGCTGGCGCTGGACATTACCAACCGGATTCAAGCCCACGGGAAGGAGCATCCCTTTGTCGCGAAAAAGCTGTGAGCAACGGGACTTTGCTATACGTGGTGGCCGGTGAAGCGAGCGGCGACACCCGCGGAGCGGAGTTGCTTGCCGCGCTTACGGCGGAGATTCCCAACCTGCAAATTTGTGGCGCGGGCGGTCCAAAAATGCGGCACTTTGCGACGAGCTCTTTTAGCGAGTGGACGGAGGAGGCCGTCGTGGGGATTTGGGAGGTCGCGAAAAAGTGGGGTTATTTTAAGCGGGAGATGGAGCGGATGTTGGGCGAGATCGAGTTGTTGCAGCCCAAGATGCTGCTCTTAATCGACTATCCCGGTTTTAATTTGCGGTTAGCAGAGGCCGCGAAGGCGAGGTGTCCGCAGCTCAAAACAGTGTTCTACATTAGCCCGCAAGTCTGGGCGTGGAACCGCGGGCGCATTCCTAAGATGGCGCGCTATCTGGATTTAATGCTGTGTATTTTCCCTTTCGAGAAGGCTTTGTACGAAGCCTCGGGGTTACACACCGAGTTTGTGGGCCACCCCATGCTGGACAGCCTCGCTCCCCTCAAAACAAACCCGCCCCGTAGCGGTCATCTTGTCGGTCTTTTTCCCGGAAGTCGCGACCGTGAAGTGCGCCGCTTATTTCCGGTCATGCTCGAGGCGGCTCGTCTGCTCAGTGCGAACCAACCGGGGATTCGTTTTGAGGCGGCGGCGGCGAATGTGCGCCAGGCAGCGTGGATGCTTGAGCACCTGAGCGAACGTCGCTTTGATCCGTCCTTTTGCAAGGTGGGGCAGGACCGATTTTACTCCCTCGCGCAGGAAGCGACGGCGGGTATGGTTTGTTCGGGGACCGCGACTTTGGAGGCGGCGTATTTTGGTTTGCCGATGATCATAACCTACAAGGTCGCGGCACTTACTTGGCTGGCGGGCAAGCTGCTGGTGCGCATTCCATTTATTGGCATGCCCAACGTGATTGCGGGGCGTCTTGTGGCTCCTGAGCTTTTGCAGGGGCGGGCGACGCCAGTGCGCATGGCGCGGGCGATGGGCGAGCTGCTCGATAAGCAGAAGGAACGCACCAACCAGCAGGACGCATTTGTGGAGGTCATCAGCAAGTTAGGGCAGCCAGGTGCAGGTTCACGCGCGGCCGCCGCTGTGGCTCGTCTTTTGCGCGAATAGCCTCCTCAAGATTGACGCCGGTCGATGTAATCTAGCGGCTTTTGATCACCGTTGTTTATAGTGTCTTTCGGGGTCGGTGCAAAACATCGCGAGGCCAAAGGCATTTTGCCCCATTGCCGTAGCCATTCCGAGAAAACGGATTTTATAGAAAAGGGCGGGTAAAACGGATGTTCATCCGCTAGACAACCACTCATTGTGAAGACACCCCTCCTGAGCTTTACCGTTGCGTTATGTGCCTCGACACTCACTCCGTTGAGGGCGCAGGAACCGCCGCCATCTACGTCGCCGGTTGCCTCAAAGGTTGGGGCGCTTAGACCTGCTTCCAACAATCACGTGGCATTGGACAAGGCTGCGCTCGGGCGCGAATTTCTGATCTCCGCCTCGGTGATTCCGCAAATGGTGGCGGCGACGAGCACCTCTCTCGCCGGTAGAATCGTTCGATTCGAAATCTTTCATGATGGAGTCGATATGTACGAGTCGAGCGAAGGGTTAGTCGTTACAAAAGACCTGCCTACCAGACGTTTGCTCACTACATTTCCAATTGTCTCCCAGGATGATTCGAGCGTTGTGATCGATTTCAACGCAGGCATGCGCCGCGTCTTTAACGACATTTGGTATGCAGCCTCCGAGCCGTCCACAGCGATTCCGGGGCGCAGTCCCATCTCTCAGGCGCGATCCTTGGAGATTCCTCAAGGCCGAATCTTTGAGGTGCGTCCCGAGGGAGAGCAGCTTGTGGTGCGTCAGAGCGCGCAGGTGCGCGACCGTCAAAACGACCCGAATAAGGAGGACCGTTTTGAGATTCGTTATTTCATTTCGGAATATCTCCCCAGTGATTTTAAGACGAAGGAGCAGGGGCCTTCTGTTTCCCGTTACGTGCGCTTTTTTGAGTCTCACCCGCAAATTGAAAATGAAACGGGCCGGACCGCGAGCCACATAGCGCTTTTTGATATTCGCAAACCTGTTGTCATTTATTACAGCGCTAACACGCCTGCGGAGTACGAGGGGGCCGTGAGAGATGGAATTTTGTATTGGAACCGAGCGTTCGGTCGGGAAGTGGTGCAAGCTGCCAAAGCGCCTGAAGGCGTGACGGCTCCCGATTCGCGTTTCAGTTTGGTGCAGTGGGTGCCTTGGGATAACGCGGGGTTCGCGTACGCTGACGTGATCGTGGATCCGCGCTCTGGGGCATCCCAACGAGGGCAGGCGTTTATGACGAGCACGTTTTCGTTTACGGGACGCGCGCGCGCCCGCGCCTTGTTGCGGAATATGCGTTCTGTCACCGCGAATCCGCCGGCACCTGCGCCGAAGAAGTTTGGAGAAGGCGCGATGTCGGAGCATGGGGCTTTCTTCTCGAACGCTCGAGCGTGTGAAACGGACGTCGTGGCTTTTGCGGAAAGTTTCGCTGCCGGGTTGGAGGCCGCGCTCGCGGATCCAAAGTTTAGTGACGCCGCTGCGAAACGCGTGGCCGGGGATTATGTTCGGGAGGTGGTCGCACACGAAGTGGGGCATGTGCTTGGGCTCCGCCACAATTTTGGCGCGAGTGTGAGTGCGACTTTGACGCAGAAGGAGCTGTCCGAGTGGTTCTCTGCGTACATTGCTGATGACGAAACAAAGGTTCACGCAGACCGAGTGCCCTCGGCTTCTGTGATGGATTATCTTGATTTGAAATCGGCCGCCCTTGTGGGCCGCAAGATTCGTAAGACGACGGAGATTTTGCCGTATGACAACGCGGCGATTCGCTGGGGCTATTTGGCGAGCAACGAAGTGGTGGACAAACGGATGCTGTTTGGAACGGATCAAGATGTGCAGACGTATGGGGATGTGGCTCCTTTTGATTATGGTAATGAGCCTTTGCTCGGGGCGTATGCCTCTATTGGAGAGGAGATTAAAAATCTGCCAAATAGCGTCATTGAGCAGTTTATTGCAGCAAAGGCCCCTCGTGATCCCCGAGACAAACGCCCATTGGATCAACTCGGTTTGAATCCCGAGGTGGCTGCGAAGCGGATCGCCGAAATCTACGGTCGGCTCTTGTCTTGGTTCAAGGCAGGACAGCGTTCCCTGCGTGTGGAACGGAATTTTCCGTTTGTGGGACCGTTGAATCAAAAGGAGGTGTACAGGGCGCATTTCAAAGCGCTCAACGAGCAAGTGGAAAAACTCGGAGGTGTGGATCGCGCGGTATTTTCTTACGTTCCCGTGGATTTGAAATTGGAGCTTAAAGGGGAGCCCGCAGGCGTGGAAGTTGCCGCAAAGATTGACGCAAAGCAGCTCTCAGAGAGGTTGGAAAAGCTGCTAGAGTCCCCTGAATATACGCAGTTTACGGGCTTGGATGAGCGGCCTGCGTCTTTTTCAAAAGAGGACAAGGACCTGATTCTTCGGCGTGGGAAAATGTACTTCGCGGCATTGGAAAAAGAGGTGCTCAAACTTTTGTGCCACAAATTGGAGAAGGCCCCGCGGGATATTGCAGTGCAAGGTTTTGAGGAGGTTGCAGAAGATGATGTTGTGGCTCGATTGGAGAAGCGGATCATCGACTTGGCAAAGGAAATCATTCTCAGTCGCAACGAGGAGAAACGACACAAAGGTAAGGTGGACAAGTCGTTCGTTGAAGTTGCCGATTTTCGATACGAGCTTGAAACGCGTTTAAGCGCCGCGCGTATGCTTGCCGACGGCGCGGGGTCGTTCCGAAGCTGGGCGACGGAGCCGCGGACGGAATTGGGTAAACAGTTGAAGGACGCTGTAGACGCTTCGCTAAACGCCCAGAATTTTCGCGAGTTTAAGGAGTCCCAGCTTTCTCGTCCTTTGCGGGACTGGTACCTCAATCAGCAGAGTGTCCTCGGGGCTTTAGGGCACAAGCCGGTGAATGGAATTCCCCCTGCGCCATCGACAAAGCCGCCTGCGCACGCACCTTAATTCAACTCTTAGATGAAGCGGAAATTGATCGAGCTGACTGAACTTACGGGGGAGCTGCTGCCCGCTGGGTGGAGTTGTAACGGTAAGGTTTTGGAGCGCTGGTTCGAATTCAAAGAATTTCGGGAGGCACTCAACTTTGTGAATCGGGTGGGTGAATTGGCGGAGGCGATGAATCACCACCCCGAGATAGACATCCGATACCGGCGAGTGCGTTTGGAGTTAACGACGCATAGCGTTGGAGGAATCACAGCGCTGGATTTGGAGTTTGCCAAAAACCTCAGTGAGAGTGCTTTCTAAAAAGATCGGAAACTTCGTCTTACCGCGAACGGAAGATCCCGCTGGTGAGGCTCTCGGTGAGTAGCGTGCGCAAACCCAGCCCGTCTTTTTTAACCTTCTCTAGAAGGTCATCAATTAAGAATTCGTCCGAAGGTTCCATCAATCGTCCGGTGCCGTAGCTAAGAAATTCGCCGATAAGGTGCCGGGTAAAAAGATCCTCGCGCGTTTCACGGATAATTTTTTTGAAGCCTGTAAAGTCCTGGTAGATTTCGCCGGATAGAAACTCGCCAGAGGCATCCACTTTTGGTGCGGACACTCCTTTTTTCGTTGGCTCCGGATATTTGCTTCGCCACCGGCCGATGGGATCGAAGCTCTCGAGGCTGAAGCCGAGAGGATCGATCTTGCGATGACACTCTGCGCAAATTTTGTCCGCCCGATGTTTTTGTAGACGTTCGCGGAGGGAAGTTGCGCCTGAGATATCAGCCTCGATTGCGGGCACGTCGGTTGGTGGAGGCGGCGGTTGGATGCCGAGGATATTTTCGCTGACCCACACGCCTCGGGTGACTGGCGACGTTTCGACTCCGTTCGCACTCACTGTGAGCACGCCTGCCATCCCGAGTAGCCCTCCGCGATGATCGTTGACCTGGAGACTTACCTTTCGGAAGCCATCAGCGAGACGCAGCTTCTTTTGCTCGGGTAACTCATAAAATTTAGCTAACTTCTTATCAACGAAAGTGTAATCAGCATCAAGGAATTGCGTGACGGAGCCGTTATTCTTGAGGAGGTCCAGGAAGAAGAGCCGCGCTTCAGTCTTCATCGAAGAGGGAAGATCTTCGGCGTAATAAGAGCGACTTATCTCTCGCGGCGGCGGTTGGCTGCCGAGATCGCGGAAGTTCAGCCAGCAGTCCAGAAAGCCGTTCACGAATCCAGAGACGCGTTCATCGGAGAACATACGTTGGATCTGTTTTTTCAGTTCGTCCTCCTTTGTGAGCTGGCCCGACTTTGCGGCTTGAAGTAAAGCGCCATCCGGCGGAGCCGCCCAAAGCGCATAAGAAAGGCGAGATGCGAGAGCGTACGATTTTAGCGTCGTGGAATCTGCCTCTGTATTCTCGCTGAGATACAGAAAATTTGGGGAGCAGAGGATGAGCTTGAGCGCGTCGAGAGCGGCTTGGCGCGGAGTGGCTTTTTCTTCCAGTCGCTTTTCGAAAAGCTTGCGGATCGGCTCTAGGTCGGCCTCTGTCAACGGATGCCTCCACGCTTTTTCGGCGAAGACTTGAAGCTGTTTCAATGCGCGCTCGGCTTTAAAGCCGTCTTTGCCGAAGACCGCGACTTCTTCGACGCTGCCGCCTGTCTCGACTGCCGGTCCTTGGATTCTGACGCTGCTGATGCGAATGTGAGGGAGTTTTCCCTCGCGCAAAATATGAGCGCGATCCACGGCACCCGGGTTCTTCGCCTTAAACTCATCTTTGTAACGTTTGTTGATGGTCATTACTGAGGCGCGCGACTCGTAGGGACCATTCGGGAAGATGAACCGAGGCGTCTGTCCCGCTTCCAGCCAGACTCGAAATTTCAGGGATGTGAGTTTTTCGTCCGGAACAGTTTGGCTGGCGAGTAGTGGCTCGATCGGTTGCGGGTAATGGATGTGGCCCTTGGTAATATCACCGGGAACAACGCCCAAAATAAAGGGTTCCGAGAAATCGATGCCAAAGATGGCGGGATCGTAATGCGTGTCGCGATGCATCGCTTGTGCTTCAACTTCAATGTCGTAGAGACCGGAGGCTGGGACGCCCTGAAGGAAATCTTCGATATGGGCGTAACCACCTTGGCGGGTATCGGTATTGGGCTGCTCGTAGAGATTGAGGAAGCCGAAGTTGAAGACGTCTCTGTGTGCACCCTGAAGCTCTTCGTATTGAACGAAGTGGCCGTTGAAGCGCCATTGCTGAGGCTTCAGCGCGGGTTTCCCGAGTCGCGTTTCTACGAGACGATTCGCCGCTTGAAAGTATTGATCCACGAGGAAACCGGACGTCACGAGGGTTCGGCCGATGGTGTCGATATGTTGACTCGTTTTTTCTTTCGGAAAATCTGCGGTCAACCCGAGCGTGTCCACACGTCTACCAAATAGCGCGGCGAGCGTGTTTTCGTATTCACGGTTCGAAAGTCTGCGCATGGCAGTTTGCGCTGGTTTGGCTTCGAGCTGGTTGCGGGCCGTGCTCAAACTTTCTCGGAGGGCACGGACTGCCGCTAGACGCTGCTCCTCGCTTGGTTGCTCCGCCTTCTTTGGCGGCATCTCTTTCAGCGCGATCTGATTGATCATCTGCCGCGCCGAAACCGTTTCTGAGAGGGACTTCAGCGGCAGTGTGAACGATTCGAAATTCTGTTTACCCTTCTGCGTCGTGGAGTCATGACAATCCAAACAGTATTGTTCGATGAACTGTTGCGCCACTTTGGTGGATGGCGGAAGTTGCTCCGCGAGCGAGAGGCGGGATGAACTGGCTGCGGTCAGGACAAGAGCCAGACAAAGCTGACGGATGCTTCTCATCACGGATTGCTCGATGATGCCCCTAGGCGAAGCGTCCGGTGCTGTTGCCGAAGTGATCACTCTCAACGCCCATCCGCTGAAGAATATCTACGAAGAGATTGCACAGCGGCGTCTTACGATTGCCCTCAAGTGGAACCTTGCGGAACTCGCCGTGTTGGTAGCCGCCACCGGCGAGGACGATCGGCAGATCCGAGTTTTTGTGAGAGTTCGCATCGCCCATGCCGCTTCCAAAAAGCACCATCGTGGAATCAAGCAGCGAGCGCTCTCCGTCATTTAGTTTCGAGAGGCGGGTGAGGAACTTGCCGAAGTGCATGACCTGATACTTCTCCAGCGCAATGAGGGAGGCAATCGCCTCCGGATCATTTCCGTGATGCGACAGGCCGTGATAGTCCTTCTTGATACCGAGGTGTTGCGGCATGAAGTCGCCACCGATTTCGAGTGTGGCGATGCGAGTGGAATCAGTCTGCAAAGCGAGCGCGATCAGTTCGTAGAGGAGAGGGAGATCCTCCACCATACTGCGGTTGGACGGCTGGTCGAACGGTGCCTTGGGCTTGGGCTGAGTGGCCCAGCGTTGGCGCAACTCCAGACGCTTTTCCACATCTCGCACGGAGCTGAGATATTCATCCAGCTTGTCTTGATCTTCGCGGTTCATCTGGCGGGAAAGGCGATTGGCCTCTTCCCTGACCGAATCGAGAATCGAACCTTGAAGATGGTTCTCCTGCACCCGGCGCGTTTGTCGTTCGGGGGAGTCGCTGACGAAGAGTTTTTCAAATAACTGCGCAGGACCGGTTACAGGCGGAACGCGGACGCCGGATTTTGTCCATGCGATTTGGCAGCCGCCGTGGATGCCCCCTTCTGAACCGATCGTAAGCGACGGGAACCGCGTCTGGAAGCCGACTGCATCGGCGAGGTACTGGTCGAGAGAGACATTCCCGTCGGGGCGATTTTGCGCCTCGGAATTCAGCACGCCTGACAGAAAAGAATGAACCGCAAAGTGCCCTCCCTTCACGCCGTGATCCAGTCCGCGATAAACGGTCATTTGACTCCGATTTTCCGCTAAGGGCTCCAGCAGCGCGGTGCTTTCATATTCCTTGCCGGGCGTCGCTGGGAAAAACTGTTTCACCTGAAACCCGAGAAGATTCCCGATCGCAACAAAGCGAGGAACTCCGGAGCCTGCGCCTGGAATTGCTTGCACGGCAGAGTTCGACTGAACGGCGGAAGCCATCAATGACGGCAATTTCGGCAAGGCCAATGTCGCGCCGATTGACCGCAGGAGGAAGGAACGTCGGTTCATGGAGCTTATGGGACTATCACAGTGGGGCGTAGGAAGCGAAAGCTAGTTAACCTGCACGTGGACTTAGTGCCGTAATCGCGAGGGGAATTGGTAGGGCCGAGTGGTCTAATTACCGCCCTTGGCAAGCGCGTCGAGATAGTCCAGCAGGGCTGCAAAATCTTTCACCGCGAGATTTCCTAGTAATCCTTCGGGCATCAGAGACTTTGGATCCGTAGTACGAGAGGCGACCTGATTCACCGCGATGGCAATTTCTTGACCGGCAATATTGCGCACCATGATTTTGTCCGCCGCCTCCTGCACGACAAAGCCCATTTGCACCGAACCATCCTTGAGGGTAAAGACGTTGGTCGCGAACCCTTGGGCAATGGTTTTGTTGGGGTACAAAATGGCCTCCGCCAATTCAGTCCGGTTGTAGGTCTGCGCAATGGTCCCAAGGTAAGGCCCTTTGAGCGGCTGGCCTTGAGCGACGGTGTGGCAGTTTACACAGCCCTGCTGAGTAAAGAGTTGTTCACCGCGACTGCGGTCTCCCTTTGCGCTAACCACTTGGTGAATCACATCTTCTCCTTTGAGAGTGCTAATCAGCGGGCCGACGGGTTTCGCGGCGGCGAGAATTTTCTCCGTATTCAGCCTGAGTGCTTTCACCGCATCGGCCGCGGTTTTTTGCACGGCGACATCGGGATCGTTCAAGGCCTCGACGATTTTAATCTCCAGCGAATTTAGCGTGGTGCGCGCTGTCATCATCGCTGACATGATTTGACGGCGCCGTGCGGGACTCGCCATCCACCCGTCCTCGAGCGCCTTTTGCGACATGATCCTAGACTCAGGCGCGCCCGTGGTGCGCTTGGCCAGTTTGATCAAAACAACGTCCGCCTGCTTTGCTTTCTCTCCCTTTTCAGTCGCTGCCACTTCCTCGAAATGTTGATGGAAGTTTTCCAACTTTGGAGCGTTGTAGAACGCATTCTTGGCCTTGTCCAAATCAGAACCATTCCCGCCGCTGGGGATGGTTGGAAGAATCTCGTACAGATCCATGAGTCCGTCAGTGCCGTCAGATTTTGCGAGCGCAATCCCAGCCATTGCGCGCGTGAACGTGGGCTGATCGTTGTCTCGTAGAATTTTTACCAGGAGTGGAATTGCTTGTGCAGGAACGCTATCCTCTTGGGACAATTGTCTTGCCAGCGTGGGTAGAACCGCAGCATTCACCTCCGCTAGTTTTAACAGCTTCCCTATCGCGTCTCCGGGTTTGATGCGATGCCGGCCAAACTCCGAACTCAGAGTTGCAGCCTCTTCTGCGTCGGCACGATTGAGCGCAGCCAAAAGCGCCTCGCCGATTCGGTCTGATTGTGCCCACTTTTCAGGCTGATAATAAGGTCCCCGCGTGTCGGGGCGCGTTGCCCAAGAATCGCCCTTCCACTCGCCTTCCACAGAGTACAAACGACTCAATGCGCGACACAGCCCCAGACGCCGTCCCTTGTTTTCTTCATGTTCCAACCGCGCCACCAACGCGTCCACAACGGCAGGCTCGTGAATCGCCTGCACAACTCGCAAAGCCCCATTGCGCAGCGTTTCCGTAGCATTGGGACGGTCTATGATCGCTAGGGCGGCTTTCGTTGCCTTCAGCCGGATGAGCGACTGAACCGCTGTATGCGCGACCACTTCGTCCGCGTCCTCCATTAACGGCGCAATAGCCGAATCGAGATCCATGTTCCCGATACGAGCAAGCGTGCCGACCGCTTCGCGCCGCGTGCGAGCATCCGAGCTCTTAATTCCGAAATGGACAACCGGTTCCGTTGGGACATTTGCCACTTGATCCCAGCGGTCGCCCAGCGCGCGAATGCACCATGCTGCGATGGTTTGGTCTTCACATAATCTAATAAGGAACGGATGCGAGCTTTCGCCTCTTCCTTGTTTAAGGGCAAATACGGCTGCCACACGAGTTGCCAAAGGCTTCTGCAAATTGGCACTCAAAGCTTCAAGCGCGGCGATGCCGGAGGGTTTGAGCCCGCGGTGTAGCAATTCGCGTTGCGCCTCAAGCCGGCGACGATGACTGTTTGTTTCAAGCAAGCGCAACAACTCCTCTTCGCCAGCCTTGGCGAAATCGGGAAGCGGCTCAGGGGTAAACCCCTTTGGCGTGACGCGCGTGATGAATCCGATGTCCGGCGTGCTGAAGGAAAAGCCACCGTTACGCCAGCTATTTACGTAAACGTGACTCATGCCGTCTACGTCGGCATCCGTCGACTTCGGAACTTTGACGAGCGAAACAGGTTTCTCAAGCTCCTCAAATGTAGCGCCTTTTGGACGCACCGTGTGACGAAATAGCGGGCCGGGGCCCCAGTCACAGGTGTAGGGTAAATTGTTCCAAGCGGGGGGAAAGCCTGGCTCATCAATCCAAACCGCGCCGCAACCGGAACCACCACCGTAGTCTGCCAAAGGCTTGATGTGCTCATCGGCAAAAAACTTGAAGAGTTTTGGATAACCGTGGTCTTCAAGCCCAGTGAAGTGGTGGAAACGGATATCCCACCCGTCGCCATCGTTGGTGTTGTCGCGGGTGAACCCGTCTAACAACGGGCTGATCGCAGCCTCCAAGATATTGCGGGTGCCGTAGCTGAAAAGTTCAAGCCCAGTGCCATCGGGACGCACGCGGATCACTCCGCCCCCACGCAGCTGGAGCTTTCGACCATCGGTTCCTTCAGCCTCCATAAATCCGAAATCGCCGCACGCGATATACAGCCACCCGTCAACGCCGATGGACAACCCGTTGGTCGTATGATCTGCGGGGCGGTCTTTAAAAGTGAAGGCGAGATTTTTGACCAACACTTTTTCTTCATCGGCCACGCCATCCCCGTCCTTGTCGATGTAGACGCTCAAATGCGGAGGATGCACCAAATAGAGACGATCTTTGTCCCAAACTAGTCCGCGCGGAGAATCCACGTCCTTCACAAACTCCTTCACTTCGTCCGCCTGACCAGTGCCTTTGGTATCGCGCAGTCTCAGAATACGGCCCATGTTCGGAAGGCGCCCGAGCGAACCATTGCGGTCAGAACTCACGTATAGTGTTCCATCGGGAGCAGCGGCAGAGAATACGGGGTAATTGGCTTGGTCTGGCGTCGCGAAAATAGTGGCATCAAACCCGTCGGCCACGGTTACGTCCTTCAGCAGGTCGGCCGCTGTAACGGGGCCCTCGGCAGATAATCCAATCCCTGGCAGGGTGCAGAGGATGCCGAGTGCGACCAGCGTAATGTTTGATTTCATAAAGTGAGTACCGAGTGAGCCTCAGAGAATAGACGTGAGAGGATCCTTAAAAAGCCGTTTTATTAGTGGTAGATCAACGCTCCTGACGGTTGAAAGGTTGTGGAAACGATTGATCAACCGGTAGGCCCTTTTTGGTGACGAACCTGATTTCTAGTTCTGTAGAGCTTCTCGATTCGAAGCTGAAAGCACTTGTCTATAAGCATTTCGGAGGATCGAGAGATCGGAATCCACTGCGATGTGCGTGAAGCCTAGATCGACGTGCGAGTGAAGATCCGCCAACTCTCGCACCAGAATGCCAGCGGCTTTTCCCTTCGCGTCGGCCGCGGCCACAACGGAACGAAGACACGATGCATAGTCTTGTTCGGATGCGGGCTGATGCTTGAGGTCGAACTGTAAGTCGGCAGGCCCAACAAAGAGCACGTCGACCCCTTCCACCCGTGCGATTTCAGCGGCGTGCGTCACGCCAACAACGCTTTCGATTTGGGCCATTAGCAGTGGTGCCGGCATTTTGTCGCCCGGCGGGCGGAGCCCATAACCATAAGCGCGGACGGTCCGCGAAAACCCTCGATGCCCGCGTGGTGCGTAGTGGGCTGCTTGAACAATAGCCTCTGCTTCCGCGGCCGAGTTGACGTGCGGCACCATGATGCCATCCGCGCCCCAGTCCAGCACGCGCGAAATCAGGTCCGCATGCGGCGCGCCAACTCGTACGATCGCCTTGGTGCGACTGCCCCGCAAAGCACGCAGTTGATGTGGCAGGCCACCATCGGATTCGCAGCCATGTTCCAAATCAATCAACACCCAGTCGAAACCAGACTCTGCTGCCAATTCAGCGATGGCTGGCGATCCGATGGAGAGGAATGTTCCAAGTCGCAAAACATTTGTTTTCATAGAATTGAAAGGTCCGAATTATTTTGGAGGCCTTCTAAAGCGAGGTGCAGTCGGGTTTGGGTGAACCTCCGCAACGCTTCGCCGCCACCGCCAGTGCCCACAAGAAAGAAGTCCCCGGCGCGATCGAAGTAACCGGCCCCGACCCGAATCACCGCCTTCACGATCATGTTGCGCAACAGGTGCAACCAGAACCGTCGTCTATATTCTCTCGGCAATGGTCGCACGCTTTGGTAGCCGTCGAATGCACGCTCGAGAAACGCAGCGTCGTGAAAACAGGCCAACAGCGAAAGATCGTCCATCGGGTCCCCACTTATGGCATCATCAAAGTCGATAAAGGCTCGGATTTCGGAGGCGGTTCCAAGGATATTCCAAAGCGCGAGGTCTTTATGGACAAAGCACCCGTGTTCGATGCGAAGCAGCGAGGCGTGCTCATTAATCACTGCGTCGATGGCACTCCGTTCGGGAAGCGTCAGCAAATCCCGCTGGACCAAGAATCCCAAATGTTGGTCGAGACGAAGACGGAAATAGTCCTCGTAACTCGAACGAAAACCTTTGAGTGAGCCATCAAGTACGCCCATGCCCGGCAATGTGAGAGTCTGCCATTTCGCCACTGCGACACCGATTGCGAACGCAATGTTCGGCAACTCGAGCACGCCTTGCTTGTGCCAATGGTTGAGGTCGGGAGCGGATATTTTTTCGAGGGCCTGCCACGCAAAAGGGACACGACCACGCGACGCGTCACACCCATACACACGCGGAGTCGAAACGCCCGCTTCGCGCACAAGCTCCAAAACGGCGGATTCCACCGCAAGCTGACCGTCCATTTCTGGGCCGTTTTCGACGCGCACAAACATCTCCTTTCCGTCCACGCGCCCTACCCATGTGAGGTGGTTTCCCTGCCCACCGCCGGCACTCAGAACTACCGAGTCGCAATCAAAGTAACGCTGCAACTCCTCCGCAAGTTGCGACTGTAGCGTTAGATCTGGTTCGCCCCGCGTTTGGGTGCCGTGAAACGCGGAGGGACGATCGCATTTCCAATAATAGATATCTTTGCGGCTCATTTAAGCGGCGGTAGCTTCGCCGAGTAGTGCACTGCCCGGTGCCGGTTGTCATCGAAGGCGAAATGTAGCCACTGTTTGTCGTCGCTCACGAAGCCATCGGGGTAATTCATTCGTCCCTTGGGCCCATCAACGGACTCCTGCTGCAAGACGCGCTGGTAGGGCCACGTCTTCATTCCGTCGAAGCTGATCCAAAGGGCCATCGGGCTGCGGTGTTTGCTGTTTGGGTTGTGCAAAATGGCGACGGTTTCGCCCCCGAGATTATAGAGCGTAGTTTTGCTGCCAGGATTTGGTATCGGCGTGATGCTGGCGAATTCTGGCCATGTTTTACCACCGTCCTTGCTCTCGGCCTTGTAGAGCAAGCCGCCGAGACCGTCGGCCCTGATTACCATAGTGATCCGGCCGTCCGGGTGCTCAAAGAGATCGTTCTCCGCCCAACCAAAATAACGATCGTTCGGCGTAAGGCGTATGTTGCCATGCTCTGTCCATGTCTTGCCATTGTCGCTACTGATGAGCACGCCGTTACGTGGGTTTGTGAATGCGCGATCCAGCGGCGCCTTGTCTTGCTCGGCATCGGGGCCGATATAGTGCTGGAAAGGGATCATGATTCGACCGTCGCGGGTGACGATGTGTTTCCGGATGAAAGTACGCTCTTTTAAACGTCCCGGCACTTCTCGCGGAATGCTCCACGTCTTAAAGGAATCGTCGCTAGTCAGAAACCACGAGCGCCAGTCATTCGCCCAGTGCTTCGAGTGCGTGGAGAAAAAGAGCGTGCTCTGCTGGCCCAGAATCATGAGTTCTGTCGGCCCCTGTCCCATTGTTTTTCCTTCGCGCGGAAACCCTACGTCGAAGGGTTCCAGCGGCGTCCATGTGCGTCCTTTGTCATTGCTTCGAGTGATTCCTGTGTAGTTAAGGGGCGATGGCTCGGTGTCGCCACCGGCGAGTATGAAGAGAACCCAAGAGCCATCCGGCAACTGGCGCAGCGTGGTATCGCATACCATTTTGTTTGGTGTTACTCCGTCATACGGGACGCTCTTATAGTCCTCTTTCGCGTCTTGCTCCGCCTGCGCTGTCCATTTTGGATCGGGCTGGATGGAGCGCGGTAATTGCGGTGCAAGCGCTTTGTTTACAAGCACTCGAGACTTTGAGTTGGGTGAGTTAAGCTTTCCGGAAACGATGTCTTCTTCACGAAACTTCGTAAGCAAAATCTCCGCGTCGGTGTGACGGTTCCAATCGTAGAGAATGTGGATCGTCCCATCCGGCGCCTGAAAGCCGTCGGGATACGAGACCTCAGAACGCTCATCCAAAAGTAGACCAGGTCCCCAAGATTTACCGTCATCTTGGGATAGAAATGCAGTGAGATTGGATCGTCGGGGAAGCACGACATCGATCGGTCCATTTTTCACCAGAAGCAGATTTCCAGACGCTAGGCGGCGGAGAAAAATACGAGCGCTTGGGTTGCGAATCGAGCTGGGACTCGGCTCGCTCCACGTCCGCCCTTGGTCCACGGACGTGCTCTCGCTCAACCCCTGATTGGTCCTCCCGAGCATCCAGAGCGAACCGTCCTTGCGCTCGACGATCATGTGTTCATCGAACTGGCTTTCGGGAAAAGTGACTCCGCCACGGCGCGTCCACGTCTCGCCCTTGTCGCTTGAGACATAGACATTCGCCATGCGGATCGAATCAAGGTCTTTGTGCAAATCCTTGAACTTCTCGACCCCTGGAAAATTGCGTGCCCCGCTCCAAGCCCCGATCCAGTTCCGCGTCCAGAGCGACACCGGTAGCAACCAATCACCGTTGGCCAGCACTGTTGGCTTATTCAGCGTGCAGCCATCGGCAAACCGCACAGGCTTTGTCCAGACTGGGTCCGCCGCATCAGGATCATCACACCGAATGTACCAATCGCCGGCGCGGCCATCAAAGTACCCGAGGCTTTGGTCGAAGAAACACCAGAGGCGCCCCATTGGGTCCGTCCATAAATTACCGACAAGCGAACGTCGGTTGGGTTCTCCTTCGGGATCGGTGGGATCAATGACGACCCTTGGTTTGGACCACGACTTCCCCTCATCGTCGCTGGTGGCGAGCATGAAGAACCCGTTGGGACTATCGCCATTGCCGATCCACGCGGCCCATAGACGCCCTTTTGGGGTGCGATCTATGCCGATGATCATATTGCCCGGGCGAACGGCATTGGCGTATTCCGGCCCGGGCTGGGTGTTAACCACAGGCGGCTCCAGCGACAGATCGGGGTTAAAGGAACGCTCTAACGGGGCGTCTGCGGCATGAGCGAGACCAGACAAGAGCAACGAGAAAACGAACGAGCGGACTGGGGAGTTCATGGAGGGATATATTTTGAGCTGGGATAGGCTTTAGCTTGTGGCGCTCCTGCCCTCAAAAGATACTTTGCGGTATTGCAAGATTTTTAGCGCACATCGGGCTCAGTCAGGGAAACACGGTTAAAACGTTGCTGAAAACCGCTGGGCACGGCCACGGTTCCTGCTGGATCACCTTACCTTTCGCGACCCCTGCAAATATCATGTCGGTTTTGTCTTTTTAGACGCGAACGAATGCAGCCCTGACGTGTATTTGATGGTTATAGCACAAAGAAAATTGGGAGACTTTCGATCGAGACGTTTCTCGAAAAGTGATTCGCTCGAATTTCCTCGTGGAAGCCCAGAGACGCGGTGGAGACGAGACGATGAGCGTCGGCCTCTAACGTAAAAATGGTTAAGCTATGGGCCTACGGCTTGGGCGCGGTTTCAGCGAGATGATTCCGGTTGTTTTTCGACACGGGCTTCTCTGGGGCTTCCCAGCCTTTCGGTGCGCCCATCACAACGACGGCCCGGCCCGTGTTATCGTGGATGCGGAGGTTGTCGGCGATGACGCCATTCTTCGAGTGGCGCCAGCAGTGGATCGCATTGCCGCCACTTTTGATTACGTTTCCGATCACCTCATAGCCATCGAGATTGAAGTTCGGTTCGATGGCAGTGACGGCGGTCTCCATGTAGTTGTAGTTGCATTTTACTTTGCGCAGATTGCCCCGGAACGAAGGGTGACCGAGTAGATAAGCGGCTCCGTTGGGATTCAAAGTGCGGGTGCGCTGAATGGTGATGTCCTCGGCGTCGAAGGATGTGCCGGGCGTCACAGCCCCGCCCGGCAGGAATTTGCCGCTATGTTCGCCGTAGCACATGACCGAGCGGTTGGTGTCGGTCATCGTGATGTCCTCTACCACCACGCCGCGCACGCGCCCGTGAATGAGCACGCAGGCGTTGATATCCTTCACGAGAAAGCTAGGCTGCACATTGTTTGTAGCGTTCATATCGATGGTGCCTTTTCCGGTGATGCGCACGTTTTCGATGTAGTCGGACTGGCGACCGTAGCCGATTCGGATGCCGTAGGCCTCGGGCCCATCGTAGGTAACAAACCAGCGGCTGCCCTTGTTGTGGCCGGACTTGTGAGCGAAGCGGATCTTCACGCCGTCCGCAAGTTCCTGCCAGTCGCCGGTGATCGGGACGCGCCGGTGGGGCGTTTCTGCAAACTTGCTTTCGGAGGCTGCGAGCCGCCCGCTGCCCTCCGGATTCTCCACATTGTGAAAGACCCCCCATGCAAACGTGTCTGTCTGTCCTTCAGAACCTTCGGAATCTGTGACGATCGTAAAGATGGAAGGACTGGTGAGGTCGAAAGCGCCGCCGACCTCCATATCGTCGAGCTTTTTGCCGGCATCTTGGTCGGTCGTGATTTCGGGGGTGGCCTCGAGCTTTGTGGCATTGTTCGCGAGCTTGAGTGTCGCCCCCTGCTTGAGTTCGACTTCGACGGATTTATCCACGTACAGAAGCGCACGGTATTTCCCGGGTTGGTGTTCGTGCAGGCCGGGCTGAAACACGATGCGGTCACCTGAGGCTGCGCGATCCAGAATTTCTTGGGGATTATCGCCGGGCTGGATTAAATGTTCCGCCGCGTGAAGAAGCGGTGCGAAAGCGATGAGAAAGAGAAGGGTACGCATAGTTTTGGCGTGGAGCTGCGCTGAGGTGCGGCCGGTGATCCAGACTCGAGTCTCCACTTTTGGAAAGGCATCCGTGATGTTTGCGCCGTCTCCACTGGAAGCGCCGGTGGCGATGACGGTGAATGAGGACAGGTTTGTCATTTGGGAATCGTCTTGAAAGGAAAAACTGGAGTGAAGGCTACCGAATGTACATTTGTAATATCAAACCTTGTTTTGTATATCAAACGCATGCCTAAAGCTCGGAAGCCTGCCGTCAACCCTCTCAGCCGTTACATGGTGCCTATTTTGGGGCGCACGTTGGATCTGCTGGAGCTGCTCTCTCGGCACCCGGAAGGAATGACGCTCACCACAATGACCGAAGCGCTGAAGATGCCTAAGAACTCGGTCTTCCGCATCGCCACCACGCTCACCCTTCGGAGCTACGTCGAGCGCGATGAAGACACGAAGACCTACCGCGCCAGCCGCAAGCTCCTCAGCCTCGGTCATGCGGCCGTAGGCGGCGAGCGCCTCACCCAAGCCGCCGCGCTCATCCTCATCGCCTTGCGCGATGCCACGGGCGAAACCGCTCTGCTGGGAACTCTGGCCGGCAATCACGGCGTAGTGCTTGATCAGGTGCCGTCGTCGCATCCGGTCAAGGTCATGGTTGAAATCGGTCATGCCTTCCCCCTGCACACTGCCGCGCCCGCAAAGGCCATGCTCGCGTACTGGGGCCCCGAGGCACAGAAGGCATTCGTGCAGCAGATCAAGTTTACCAAACAGACCCGCCACACGATCACCAGCGCCACCGCCTACCTGGCCGAACTCAGGAAGGTAAAAACGCAAGGCTTCGCCCTCGACCGTGGAGAAGAGAGCGAAACCTTTGCCTGCGTCGCCGCGCCTGTGTTCGGTCATCGCGGTCATCCGCTCGCCTCGATCTGGATCAGCGGCCCCTCGGATCGCGTCACGCCGGGCGCTTTTGATAAACTAGGACTCAAGGTGAAGCAGCTCGCCGATCAGCTTTCGCTTCATTTGGGCTGGGTATCGCGTTGATGAACACGGGGGGGCCTTGTGGCTGGGCGGCCGAGGGTGTTGATTTCGCGACTTAAGGGTCGCCGAACGGGTGCTGGGCCTGCAAACTTCAGAGATTCGTCTCCACCTATCATGTCCAACGAAAGTCTTCTTAAAGCGCTCCAGAGTCCCGAACGTCCCACGGTTTCGGTCGAGTTTTTCCCACCCAAGGACCAGCATGCGGCAGAGACTATGTTGCGCACGGCGCGGACGCTTCAGCCGCTTGGCATTGATTTTGCCTCGATTACCTACGGAGCCGGGGGAACCTCTCGGGACACCACGCTCTCCTATGGAACAGAACTGGTGAGGATGGGGTTTCCCTTAATCGGGCACCTCACGTGCGTTGGCCATCCCAAGCAAGAGCTCGCGTCGATTATTGCGGATTATGATAAGGCAGGTTTTTCTGGGATTCTAGCGCTCCGCGGCGACCCGCCAAAGGGGCAGGCTCATTTCTCACCGCATCCTGAGGGTTTTGCACAGGCGGCAGAACTGGTTGAATTGATACGCGCTCAGAGACCGGGGCGTTTTGCTGTGGGGGTAGCTGGTTTTCCCGAGGGGCATCCGGATGCGGTGGATGAGGCCTCGGACATCCGGTTTCTCGCGGCGAAGGTCGCCGCCGGAGCCGATTTCGTGACGACTCAGTTGTTTTTAGACAACGCGGATTACTTCCGGTTTGTCGGTTTGTCTCGGGCTGCGGGTGTGGCCGTGCCGATTCTTCCCGGAGTGATGCCGGTGTTGTCGCTCAAACAGGCGCGTAGTTTCTGTGGTTTTTGCAAAGCTCGAATTCCCAGCGAGTTGGTTGCAGAATTGGAGGCTTGTGGGGAGGATGAAGAAGCGCAGCGGCAGGTGGGAGTTTCGTGGGCGGTGCGGCAAATCCGCGGCCTGCTGGCGGGGGGCGCGCCGGGATGCCACTTGTATATTTTGAACCGCGCGGAGTCGGCGCTAGATGTTTTGCGCACGCTCCGCTCCTGAGCCCGTTTTCAGCGCAGGACAGGCGGGCTAGTCCGCCACGTCTCTTTAAAGCCTTTCACAGGGTGGGTGAGTACGGAAAGTCCGTTCCTTTCAAAGACTCAAAATTTGAAGGCGAGCCTGGGATTGGTTCCACGCGATGATTTTTTTGTCCGCAGTAATCAAAGGAAGTCCGAGAGTAATTGCTGTGGCAACAATCAGTCGGTCGGCTGGATCTCCATGAAATTCCCCTTTCGTTGTGTTCGATACCCCATGCCGTGACTTGTTGGTCTACAGCGAGGGAGAAGTGTCTGTCCCTCGGGGCACTTAAGCGCCTTGACTTCACACTTGATTTGCCAGAAATGCGCACTCGATGGTATCCTACCTCTATGACTGTCACTCTTGCTCAAATTCATGAGGATCCGGCGATTCTGGATCGGGCGATTGCCAGCCAAGAGACGCTCGAAATTGTCTCCTGTGGCGAATTAGCCGCCACATTATTGCCACGGCGTGTAAGCGCTTTGGAGCAGGCTAGACAGGAAATGGCTCGGAGGTTCGCTGTTCCAGACTGGAGTTTCACAGTGGGAACTCCGCTCACTCGCGAGGAGCGTAATGCGCGCTCCTGATTGTTTCATCGATACCAATATTCTGCTCTACGCCGTCAGCACCGCTCCCGCTGAGGCAGCGAAGACAGAAATTGCTCGGAGTCTGATTCAGAAAACCCAATGGGGCTGGTCGGCTCAAGTCGCTGCCGAGTTTATTCGCGCCGCTTCGTCGAAAAGGAACATTGCCATGAGCCGTGCGGAGGCCGCCAAGTGGGTGGAACTTTGGATGGCCTATCCGATGGTGTCAGTAGACGGGACGTTGATCCTTGAAGCGGCGGCACTTGGCGAACGTTTCCAAATCTCCTATTTTGATTCCCAGATTTTGGTCGCGGCAAAACGACTGGGTTGTGAGCTTGTCTACTCGGAGGACCTCGGCCACGGACAGAAGTATGACGGGGTACAAGTGCGCAACCCGTTTGTATCATCTTCGTAGGGGCAAAAGTGTCTGTCCCTTCCGGCCCCTCAACACAGCAGCTCCACCCTGCTCATCATCACGGCCTGTCCGCGCAGCAGCACACGCTCGCCTTGCACACTGAGCTTCACGATGCCGCCGCGCTCGCTGGCTTGGTAGGCGGTGAAGTGCGCCTTGCCGAGTTTTGCCTGCCAATATGGACCTAGGGCACAATGTGCGGAACCGGTCACGGGATCTTCATTTACGCCCGCCGCCGGAGCAAAGAAACGGGAAAGGAAATCGTGTTCAAGCGATTCGCTCCGGCAGGTAACGATGACTCCGCGCACGGGCAGCAGCGAGAGTGCCGAGAAATTGGGCTTCAACCCTCGCAGCACCGTCTCGTTTGCCACCTCCACGAGATAATCCATGCCGTTGAGACCACAAGCGATAACCTCGCAGCCCAAGGCTACGGCGAGACCGACTGGAGGTGTGCATGGGGCGCAGCTTTTCGCAGGGAAATCCATTGCAATCCAGTCGCCTTCGCGCCGGCACGTCAGCCAGCCGCTCAGGGTATGAAAGCGCGCTGCTTCATCGGGCTTCAAGACGCCGGTCTCCCAGAGTGTGAAGGCGCTCGCCAGCGTAGCGTGGCCGCAGAGCTTCACTTCCACCGCTGGAGTCAGCCATCGCAGCGCGAAGCCTCCCTCGATTGGATAAAGGAATGCGGTCTCCGAAAGGTTCATCTCCCGGGCGACGAGTTTCATCCATTGTTCGTCAGCGGGGTGTTCGAGCAGACAAACGGCAGCGGGATTGCCGCCGAATGGTTTGTCAGTGAAAGCGTCGATGATGTGGATTGTCTGGCTCATATAATTGGTAAGAATTCGCTTTTCGCTCCGTTTCCGCAGCCCGCGCGCGCGGTATCGTCGCGGGGCGCGCTAAATCGGGACGACGGGGTCGTTTCGTTCCGGCTGCGGGTCGTTGGAATCGTCTCAGGTATTAGGTGTGACCCACCTTGGCACGTGCTCCGGCTTCCGGGTCGGTCGGGAGCGGTTCGAGAGGCTGCGCATTGGGGCAATAATCCTGTATGCACACCGTGGCTTTGGCCCAGCGTACCGCATTGGTGATCACGCGCTGAACCTGCGGGTGGTGGTAGGTCGGGTAGGTTTCATGGCCGGGGCGGAAATAAAAGATGCGCCCGTGGCCTCGCTGCCAAGTGGCACCACTGCGAAAGACTTCTCCGCCGGTGAACCAAGAAATGAAAATCAATTGATCCGGCTCGGGTATGCTGAAAGGTTCGCCGTACATTTCCTCGGCGGGAATT